>PJTZ01000043.1_pt1 | contig 170113 bp, 133 predicted proteins | sample 1512131 | NCBI WGS metagenome assembly PJTZ01 (sample SAMN08177679, study PRJNA422409) | Soil metagenome, whole genome shotgun sequencing project. | reverse complement strand
TGTAGCGTTATTTTGTGCTACTGGCTCTGGGAATTTGATAGGACATCCTGAACCATCAACTGGAGTACCAGCAGGTGTGTTAGGACATTTATCGAATTTATCAGATACACCGTCACCATCAGAGTCTTTGCTCAATTGATCAACAGTACCTTCTAATGTAGATACACGTTGTTTCAATGCTTCAACTTCGTTACGTAATGAAGGATCTTTCAACTCGTCGTACAATGTAGCAACTGGGTTTGTGAACGTTAAGCTTTCTTTGTCACGAGAACCTAAAGTGAACTCTAGACCACCGTAAACATTAGAGAATTTACCTTTGTAGTCAACTCTACCTGGACCGTACAATCTATTGTCATCTGTAAAGTTCATCGTGTAACCTAAGTTCAACGCAACAACTTCAGACAATTTGAATTTAACACCTAGACCAACTGGAATGAAACCGCTCAATTTGTAGTCTCTGTCACCAGTAGCTTCACGATCTCCGAAGATTTCTTCACCCCATTGACCTTTTTGGTTGTAAACTTCGCTACCTGTAAAGTCGTTGTTTGCAAATTGTACAGGGTTACTTGCCATAACACCGAAACCAACTTTAGCGTAGAAGTTAACCGCATTTTCTCTTCTCAAGAAGTCGATAGTACCCAATTGGAATACACCGTTCAAGCTAGCTGCCCAGTTTACATCAACTTCTGCAGAACGAGCGCCTAAAGAGTTCTCTGTAGCAGGACCAGATACGTTGTGGTTGTATGTTTTGATACGACCACGGTTACCTTCCAATTCTAAACCGAATAAGTGAGAGAATTGCTTACGTACAGTTAAACCGTAGTACTCACCTACTTTGTTTTGGAAATAACCTACTTTCTGACCAAATGGGTTTGATCCACCTGTTAGTACGCCAGGTGCAGTAATACCACCTTGTACACCGATAGACCAAGTTCTGTATTGTGATCTTCCACCAAATACAGTTGGAGTTTGCGCTTGTGCGTGCTCAGCGAAGCCTAATGCGGCTACTAAAGACGCTGCAACAGCTGTTTTTTTAATTGTAGAATAGTTCATACTCTTGTTTTTAAGGTTATTAAAAATTTTAAATTGTTTCCCTTTTTTAAATTTAACATAACATTAACAAGAACGATGCCAAAAAATCGGGCCTGTTAAAATTTTATGTCTATATTGTAAATTCGTCGTGCAACGACAAATTTGCACGCGTAAAAGTATAGATATTATTTAGAATCGCCAAATTTTTCATTTATTTTTATCCGATTATCAATAAAAGGTTACAATTTGTAGTAAAACCCTTACATCTTAGAGGATAAAGTGAATAATCGCTAGGGCTAATCCCCCTAATACTGCACTTACCGGAATGGTCAATATCCATGCCCATAATAAGCTAATAGTAACTCCCCAACGTACTGCAGATACCCGTTTTACGACACCAACCCCGATAATCGAACCGGTAATCGTATGGGTAGTAGATACCGGGATTCCAAAATGCTCCGTTATACCGAGCGTGGCAGCACCCGCAGTTTCTGCAGCAACACCTTCCAATGGCGTCACTTTCGTAATTTTGGTACCCATGGTTTTTACGATTTTCCATCCCCCGCTCATTGTTCCCGCGGCGATTGCGGCGTAACAGGATAGCGGTACCCAAGCCGGCATGGCTTCAAAATTCGGGATTACCTGCTCCGCAATCAAGGCTGTGGCAATGATACCCATTACCTTCTGCGCGTCATTTCCCCCATGGGCAAAGCTTAATCCGGCCGAAGATATTAACTGCCCTACCTTAAACCATTTTTCCGCTGTTGCTGGTCGGGCCCTCTTCGCAATATTCATAATAATTAAGGTAATGATAACCGAGATAATCATACCGATGACGGGCGCTAAAACAATAAATGCGGCGATTGTAACGATAGCACTGTGATTTATGGCCGTAATCGGATTGGCTCCCATAAACCAGGCGTAGGCCATTCCAGATCCTGCAAACCCTCCAATAAGGGTGTGTGATGAACTAGACGGTACGCCGTAGTACCAGGTAAAAAGATTCCAGGAAATAGCTGCGACCAATCCCGCGAATATAACTTCTAACGTAATATACTCTTCCAGGACGGTTTTGGCAATCGTGTTGGCTACTTTATGGTCTGTAAAATAAAAATAGGCGGCGAAATTCCATATCGCGGCCCATAATACAGCCATAAAAGGTGTTAATACTTTGGTTGATACAACTGTTGCGATGGAGTTGGCTGCATCGTGGAAACCATTGATATAGTCGAATGCGATAGCCAGAATGACAACGACGATCAATAAAGTGGAAATCATCATAATATGTTATGCTTTCTTCATGCTCAGAATACTAAGCATTTTTAACTAAAATACTTTCTAATACGTTTGCTACGTCCTCACATTTGTCGGTTGCATCTTCCATAGCAGAAAGCACCTCTTTCGTTTTAATCAATGTGATGGCATCTTTTTCGTACTCGAAAAGTTCGCTAACCGCTTTATCGAAGATATAATCAGCCTTATTTTCTACACTATTAATCCGTACGCAAGAATCGGTAATGTTGCGGATATTTTTAAGATCTCTCAGCTCATTAAGCGCTTTTGCTACGTGGTCTGTCGCTTCGAGGATTAAGTCTGCAATTTCTTTCATGGCCTGGCTTGGTGTTTCCACCTTATAAAGTTCCATGCGGTTAGATGCCCCTTGAATAAAATCCGCCACGTCGTCCAAGGAACTCGCTAGCGAGTGTATATCTTCGCGGTCAAAAGGTGTGATGAAATTTTTTCCCAATTCCAGGTGTATCTGGTGCGTAATATCGTCACCCCTGTGCTCAAGGTCTTCGATCTTCTTGTTCAGTGCCGCGCGTTTCGTCAAATCGGTAGTATAAACAGATTCTTGTAATGCTTTTGCCATCTCGATAAGGTTTGCGCCCGCTTGTTCAAACAAAGGGAAAAACTTTTTATCCTTTGGAACGAAATACTGAAAAATGCTATTTAAAGACATAGTGTTTGAATTTATGCAAAATTATGAATGCAATGTTAAGTTAATGTTAAGTTTGAAAAGTTTATCATATATTAACCGTGTTTGGGCTGTTCTAGCGTAAATCCGAATGTCGTACCAATACCTTCTGTACTCCGTACATTAACATTTTGTTCATGTGCCTCAATAATATGCTTCACAATGGCCAAACCAATTCCCGAGCCTCCCACTTCGCGCGAACGGCTGGCGTCCGTCCGGAAGAAACGTTCAAACACTCGCGGTAGATTTTTTTCATCGATACCTACGCCATTGTCTGTCACTTCGACCAGCACCTGTTCGAATAGTGGAAAAATCGAAATACTCGTCATGCCACCTTTTTTACCATATTTAATGGAATTGTCCAATAAATTGATAATGACCTGTTGTACGCGCTTGCGGTCCCCTTTGACGAAGATAGGATGGTTTAACTTGCCGGTGTACCGCATGCGGATGTCATGTTGCCTAGCCTTTCCCTCTAAATCTTCCATACAGTCCCTAATCAGCGCTACGATGTCAAAAGTCTCTATCGTTAAGGAAATAATGCCCATCTCCAACTTCGATATTTCGTCCAAATCTTGTATTAAATAACTGAGGCGATCCAGGTTCCGGGCCGCTTTTTCCAGAAAATTTTTCGCCATTTCCGGATCATCATCAATTAGGCCGTCCTGCAATGTTTCCACATAACCCTGTGTCGCAAACAACGGTGTTTTAAATTCATGCGAAATATTGGAAAGAAATTCTTTGCGGAATTTGGCTTGCTCTCTTAGTTTTTCAAGTTCAGACACACGTTGCTTGGCCCAGTCTTGCACTTCCCTTTCCGCATCCCGGATAGGGTCGTCCGTTATTTGTTCGCCCAGTGCATCCTTAAGGCCTTTGTCCAATTTCAGATTACGGATAAGCTTGTACACATTCCGGATCCGCTTATAGATAAAGCGTTCAAATAAGTTAAGTAAGATTACGTAGCAGAGCACCGTTACCGTAGCAAATAGTAAAGCGGCTACAGTCAGGCTTCCCCGGTGAAAGTAATCGGTCGCAGCAATCAGAAGCCCGATACTGCTTGATATGAGAAGGGTAAAGATGCTCAGATTCATGAAAACTTCCTTATAACGAGTATCTAAAGTACGAAACCTGACGCAAATTTTATCTATTATTTTTAGAAGGTAGTATTATATTTTTGCGATGACGGTTTTTCCACCCACCACTTTATCGCCGATATTCACCGTTACTTCCGTGCCCAAGGGTAAAAACAAATCCACACGCGAGCCAAATTTGATGAACCCAAACTCTGCACCCTGTGTTACCGCATCGTTCTCTTTTACATACCATACGATACGCCGCGCCATCGCACCCGCGATCTGCCGGAATAGCACCTCTACATTCGATTGGTTTTTTACCACAACAGTCGTTCTTTCGTTATCCGTCGATGATTTTGGATGCCATGCCACCAAAAATTTCCCCGGGTGGTACTTAAAATAAGATACGATCCCGCTGATCGGATTGCGGTTCACATGGACATTTATAGGCGACATAAAAATGGATACCTGTATCCGTCGATCCTGGAAGTATTCCGTCTCTTCCGTTTCTTCAATCACCACCACTTTTCCATCCGCCGGGCAAAGCACAATACCCTCATCCGGTGTAACCCGTTTGATCGGACTTCGGAAAAATTGGAGAATAGCAATAAGCAGGAATGCAGAAAGTGCGTATAGAAACCATTTTAGGTAAACGGACGCATCGTAATAGTCGGCCAGTGCATTGATGACGAAAACAAACAATACCACGATTGCCAAGCTCGTATATCCTTCTTTATGGAATTTCATCTCGTATAAGGTAAACTTTTTACAAACCTAAATAAAATATAGGATACTTCGGCGAAACAGCTAAGGTTGTTTTTCCCTTACAATCCGAAAGCTATGAAAATAAAACTGTCCCGCGTCGTTAATGCTCAGGTTACCATGCACGGTTATGGTATCCGGTATAGCATTTCCCGTTTCGTCTAGCGAGGGGAAATAAAAAGGAATTTCAGGAAAGACCATTTCGAGATAACGATTTAACTCTTTGGTCGTTAACGAATCTTTTAACGTCACATCCGCGGGGTTCCCCTCCTCGTCCAATGCCACCTCATAGCTAAATTTATCTTCTATGTTGGTTAAGGTGGGGCTGCTGGTGAGCATCGCGCTAAATTTTTCTGATAAATACGTATTGAATCCGCTATGGTCATCAAAAGAGCAAGGTTTAGACAGCAGCCGCTCGGCCGTATAAAAATACGATATCGGCAGGATAGCCATGGGCGTACGGTACCGCGCATCCAAAAAAAGATTATACCCATTATCCAGTACACCCATATCGTTAAAAATCTCTTCCGTATACAGTATTTTCTTCTCGTTGGGGTCTATCATGTGTGTTGTCCAATAGCCCCGTGGCACACCATGTCTTATCCGTCCTTTCCGTTCAAAAAAAGGATAACCATATTCATTATAAAACGCAAAAGGCATCCGGAATGTATAACTACCATTCCCGTCCTTGATGCGTTGCTGACCCCTTCTATCCCAAAAAGCCATAATACGGCCGGCCGCTTCATCATAATTTACCGTCAGCATCGGCTTTCCATCCGGATAATAATATTTCCAATCCCCTATTGGTTTATCGTTCTCAAAAGTTACTTCCCACTTCAACGTGCCATCCGGGTGATAAGCTTTAAACGGCCCTTCCTTTACCCCTTTATTATGGTAGCCCGTAAGTATAACCGTTCCATTCCGGTCAAAATCCCGAAAATCAGCATGAAAGACGTTCTTATCCACGAGAAATTGCGATACCCGTTCAATGGATTTAAACGCACAATCTTTATCGACCAGGTAGTAATAATCATCAAAATAGAACCGAACAAGGCCCATAGGTGCTTTTTCGAACAGGGTTGCCTTTCCGGTCGAGTCCGTCTGCTGGCCGCTAACAAAGAGAGCCGCAAATAATAAAAAAAGAAATAATCCTGTTCGCTGCATATTCCTAATGTGCTTCCAGCCAATTGCTTCCCGTTCCTGCCTCCACTTCAATAGGCACCTGAAGTTCGATAGCATTTTTCATACGCTCGGTAATGATGATCGTTAATTCTGCGACCTCTTCCTCCGGCACATCAAACACCAATTCATCATGCACCTGCATAATCATTTTTCCCGTTAACCCCTTTTCAACGATATCCTGTTGAATATTGATCATGGCAATTTTAATTAAGTCTGCCGCAGATCCCTGTATAGGGGCATTAATAGCATTTCGTTCCGCAAAGCCGCGTACGGTCATGTTGGCCGAGTTGATATCCCTTAAATAACGTCTACGTTTTAAAATAGTTTCCACGTAGCCGTGCTCTTTCGCAAACTCGATCGCTTTTCGCATATACTCCTGAATGCCCGTATATTGCGAGAAATATTGTTCAATGATCGCCGCCGCGTCCTTTCGGGGAATGCCCAGGCTTTGGGAAAGACCAAAAGCAGACTGGCCGTATATAATCCCAAAGTTCACCGCTTTCGCATTTCTACGTTGATCGGTGGTTACCTCATCCAGTGGTATCCCATACACCCGTGCTGCGGTGGCCCGGTGAATATCATGACCCGCCGCGAAGGCATCCAACATATTTTTATCCTGACTAAGCGATGCCATGAGACGAAGCTCGATTTGCGAATAATCGGCAGATAAGAGCACATTCCCCGCTTTTCGTGGAATAAAAGCCTTCCGAACCTCCCGACCTCTTTCGGTACGGATCGGAATATTCTGCAAATTCGGGTTGGTTGAGCTTAACCTTCCCGTAGCCGCCACCGCCTGGTTGTAGGATGTGTGTATAAGTTCCGTTTCCGGATGGATAAGACTTGGCAGGGCATCGACGTAGGTCGACTTTAGCTTCTGTAGTTGTCGGAAATCGAGTATATCCTGTACGATGTCTGATTTATAAGCTAAAGCCAGCAGCACTTCCTCCCCCGTTTTGTATTGGCCGGTTTTGGTTTTTTTTGCCTTCGGGTCGAGGTGTAGCTTGTCGAAGAGCACTTCCCCCAATTGTTTGGGCGAGGCGATGTTAAATTGCACCCCTGCCTTTTCGTAGATATCTTTTTCCAGTCGTTTAATATCCTCCTCGAGCGATAAAGAGAACACCTTTAAGGTGTTCACGTCGATTTTTACACCATTTTTTTCGACTTCCGCCAGTACATAGATCAGTGGGAATTCGACCTCCTCTGCCAGACGCAGCGTATGCGTTTCTTCCAGCAAAGGCTTTAATACCTCGTGTAGCTGCCACGTGATATCGGCATCTTCAGCAGCATATTCCACCACCTTATCGATCGCCACATCCCGCATGTTGGCCTGCTTTTTACCCCTCGGGCCAATGAGTTCAGTAATCGAGACCGGTGTATATCCCAAATAGTTTTCCGCCAAAATATCCATATTATGGCGTGTATCCGGATCAATGAGGTAATGTGCAATCATGGTATCAAAAAGTGGTCCCTGTACACGAACCCCATAGCGCGATAACAGCAGGATATCATATTTCAAGTTTTGTCCCACTTTTTCAATACGTGGATTTTCAAATACCTCCTTAAAAATGGCCACGATGGCCTGCGCAGCAGCCCGATCTGCCGGCGTCGGAACATAGTAAGCTTTGCCTTTTTCAAAAGCAAAAGAAAATCCCACGATATCAGCTGCTAAAGCGTCGACAGAGGTAGTTTCCGTGTCGAAGCAAAATTTCGATAATGCCGCCAATTGCGCCGCAAGTTGCCGCTGCTGCTCTTCCGTATCCACCAAAATATATTCATGCGGTGTGTTGTGGATGTTCAACCCCGCTACGACTGGTTCTGTAGGAGCCACAGCAGAGGTTACCGCCGGTTCGGATGGTGCCGTGGCAAATAAATCCATTTGGCCAGACGGATTTTTGGCCGCACTTTCCACCACGTTATACTCCTCGCCAAAGACCCTCTTGCCGAGCGTACGAAACTCCAGTTCCGCAAACAGCGGTTCCAATGCGGCCCGGTCAGGATCCTCTATTTCCAGTGCCTTTTCGTCCAGCTCCACCGGTACATCCAGTAAGATGGTCGCCAGTTTTTTGGAGATTAGCCCCTGTTGGGCAAAATTTTCTACATTTTCCCGTTGCTTGCCTTTCAGCTCATGGCTATGCGCAATCAGTTTCTCTACCGAGCCATACTGCTGAACGAGTTTCTTCGCTGTCTTTTCCCCTATGCCGGGAATACCCGGAATGTTATCTACCGCATCTCCCCAAAGCCCCAGAATGTCGATCACCTGCGATACGTCCGTTATTTCCCACTTTTCCAAAATCTCCGGCACACCCAAAACCTCGGCGCCATTGCCCATTCGGGCCGGTTTGTAAATAAAGATATTTTCAGACACCAACTGGCCGAAATCTTTATCTGGCGTCATACAATACACGGTAAAGCCCTCGCTTTCCGCTTTTTTCGCCAACGTCCCGATAATATCATCCGCTTCATAGCCATCTTTCGTAATAATAGGGATGTTAAACCCCTCGATAAGCCGAAAAATATACGGGATCGATTTTGCCAGGTCCTCCGGCATAGCCTCCCGCTGTGCTTTGTAAGCCTCAAATTCCAAGTGGCGGTTAGTCGGTGCCTCCGTATCAAATACTACCGCCATATGTGTGGGCTGCTGGTTCTTCAACACTTCCAACAAGGTGTTTGTGAAGCCCATAACAGCACCTGTATTCAATCCGTAAGAAGTCAAGCGAGGTACTTTGCTCAGCGCGAAGTATGCCCTGTATATTAAGGCCATGCCATCTAGCAGAAATAATTTTTTCACCAAAATATTTTTTTATCGTTCTACACAAAGGTAGCGGTTGACCTGCATTCTCGCAAATGGTGTCTTGCTAAAACTTAGAGGGGCTTAGGCATAGTAACTTATGGAGATTTTCCATATATTTGTTGTATGGAACTTATTTTGAAAAAAGTACAGAAGAAGCACCTTCCCTTAATCAAAGAATTGGCGAAGATGCTTAAAGTAGAAGTGGAAGCAAAAGAAGATTCTCCTTATGATACCGAGTTTGTCAACCAAATTCTGACAGCAGAAAAGGATATAAAAGAGGGCAAGGGTGTGAGGATTGCTACAGAAGACCTATGGAAGTAATTTACATATAATGTCACTAAAAGGACACTATGAAAAGTAAAAGCAAAATGTATACTTTTGCTTTATGACAATATCTAAACATATTTCGTAAATATGCGCGGCTTGGTAACGAAATCAACCGGAAGTTGGTATTTGGTAGAGAGCGAAGCGGGCAAGCGTATACAATGCCGTATCAAAGGTAAGTTCCGTACCAAAGGGATTAAAACCACCAACCCCGTCGCCGTAGGCGATTGGGTGCATTATGAATATGAGCCCGATCAAGATAGTGCCATTATCACTGCCTTAGAGCCGCGTAAAAATTACATTATCCGTCGGTCTATCAACCTGTCTAAGCAAGCCCAGATTATCGGGGCCAATCTGGACCAGGCCCTGCTCGTCGTTACCTTGGCGTCGCCACCTACCTCGTTGGGGTTTATCGATCGATTTTTAGTTACGGCCGAGGCCTATGATATCCCCGCCGTTTTAGTATTCAACAAGCTGGATCTGTTTTCCGAAGAAGGGGTAGACATCCTGGCCGATTATATGGCCATCTACGAGCAGATCGGTTATCCCTGTTATGCCGTGTCTGCCCGGGAAAAGACCAATATGGCGGAGGTCCGCCAACTGCTGAAAGATAAGACCACGTTAGTGTCCGGCCATTCTGGTGTCGGAAAATCGACGCTTATCAACGCTATAGAACCCTCGGTCGAATTAAAAACAGGCGAAATATCCGATTGGTCCGACAAGGGAAAACATACCACCACATTTGCCGAAATGATCGATCTCTCCTTCGGCGGAAAATTGATCGATACACCCGGTATAAGGGAACTAGGGATCGTGGATATTGAAAAGGGCGAATTAGCCCATTTTTTTCCGGAGATGCGTGCGCGTTTAAATGAATGCCGTTTTCACAACTGCCGGCATATCAATGAGCCGGGGTGTGTTGTGCTCGAAGCCGTTGAAAACGGCGAAATCGAATCCTCCCGTTACGATAGCTATTTAAGTATATACCATAATCAAGACACTAGGAATTAAAAAAATAAAAGAAAAGCGTAGCCAAAAACATAAATAGCTATTAAATTGTTGTTAACAAGTAATTAATAAGCATAATTTAAGAATCGCAGTATAACAGCATATATGAAGCCAATTTGGAAATGGGTCATCGGCATTCTCGTATTGATTGTGGTGGCTTTCGCGGGAGTATCTTGGTATCTTTCGCGCAACTGGAAACCTATTGTGGAGGAACAATTAAAAGAACTGGTTAAAAGCTCTACCGATAGTTTATACCGGTTAACGTATGAAGATCTGGACATGACCGTTGCGTTGGGAAATGTTACGCTAAAAAATGTTCTCTTAAAACCCGATACACAAGTATATGCCCGTATGGAAGCGGCTGAGCTTGCGCCAGATAATCTGTACGATATCGAGATTAAAGAGCTGAAAGTAAAGCGCTTCGGTATCCTGAATATGCTCCGTAACCGGGAGCTGCATATCAAATCCATCGATCTAACCGAACCCCGCATTCATTTAACGAATAAATACCACGCCTACAACGACACGATCGCTACCGAGAAGCCCAAAAAGAGTCTATACGAAAGTATAAAAGGCGTGTTGAACGCCGTGAATATTGGACGGATTGATATCGAGCTTGCCGCATTCCGTCTCACCAAGCTAAATGAAGATAGCGTGTCGACAAACTTTGGTTTAGACAGCCTGCAAATCCGCGCAGAAGATATTTTAATAGATGAACATGCGCAGGCAGATACCTCCCGTCTTTATTATACCAAGTTGATTGAAGCCTTTATACCCGGCTTTGAATATACCTTTTCGGATGGATTTTACAAGGCCCGGTTTGAGGCATTGCAAATCAATACACAAGCCCAAACCCTTTTGTTAACCCAAGTGGATTTCAGGCCTGCGCTGGATAAAGCCGCTTTTTATAAGAAACATGGCAAAAACGTCACACGCGCCGACTTACATTTTGATACGCTCTACATGGAGAAGCTAGATTTCAAGAAATTGATTGAGGAGCAGCAGACCATCGCCCAGCGGGTATCTGTAAAAAACGGACATGCCACGTTGTATGGCGATAAACGATATCCCAAGCAGCCCGTTAACCAAATCGGCCAGGCACCTCATCAGAAATTGATGCGGGTTAAAAAACGGATCTCGGTAGATACCGTCTTTGTAAAAAACATCGATGTCGTGTATGGCGAGATGAGCGGCAAGTATCATCGGGAAGGAGAGATCAGCTTTAATGGAGCCACGGGAACGATCACCAATGTGACAAATGACACCGTCATCTTATCGCAAGACAAATACATGCGGGCCGATCTACGGGCGAAGGTCATGGGGCGGGGCAATCTGCACGCGAAGTTCACGTTTGATATGCTGAGCAAAACCGGCGAACATACCTACAACGGTACACTCGGAGCCATGAGCGCAACCGCGTTCAACCGTATCCTGGATCCATTGTTGAACGTTGGCATCCGGTCCGGCAATATCCGGGGTATCCGGTTTAATATCAGCGGAACCGATTACCGTAGCCGGGGCGACTTCCATTTCGATTACGATAACCTCAAAATCGATTTAAAAGCCGATCCCGGTAAGCCACAAAAGAAAAGATCCCTCAAGATCGCCTCGTTTCTGGTTAATCAACTCATTATCAACGATAGTAACCCCGATGCCAACGAAAAATATCACGTGGGCAGCGTAAACCACCGCCGTGTTCCGGAACATACGTTTTTCAAGAACCTGTGGGAGAGTTTACTGGATGGTATCAAACAAACTGCCGGCATCAGCAAAGAACGCGAGCAAAAATGGAAAGAGCGGGCAGAAGTGGCAAAAGAAGCCGTTGAACGCACGAAGGAAACCACCCAGCAAACAAAAGGATTCTTTAGAGGTTTATTCAAAAAGAAAGAAGAATAGACCAGCGCAGGAGCTAGAGGAGAGAAGAACGTCAAGCATGGATGCAATCATTGGTTTTTTTAGATTTTTACTAAAATATCGACACAAATTAGTAGATCGTACCATGTTCTATCTGAGCATGGTATGCGCTATCATGACCCTCGCCCATATCGGTTACATCACCGACAAACAATTGGCAGAAACCTCAGAAGATACCGTTATCGGGATGTTCTATTTCCTGTTCATACTCGGTACCCTCCGCACCGTAGCCGCGATCCTGGCCGAGCGGAAGATTAACGTCTCCCACATTTCCGGATTGGTGCTGCTCGTCTATTTCCTGCTCATTAGCGTCTCCCGGCTGACAGGCTGGGTATACTTCGCGAAAATGGAGTGGTTGTATCTCGGTATCGCATTGGTTTTCCTGTCCGAATTATCGCGGAATAGCCTCTTTTTCGATAACTTCTATTTCAACCCCACGATCCTGTTTGTGATCAGCTTCCTCGCGCTTATTCTGCTGGGAACAGTGTTATTGATGTTGCCGCGTACGACCCTTCTCGCGCCGCTAAGCTTTGTTGATGCGCTGTTTATGGCCACGAGTGCCGTGTGTATCACCGGTCTTACCGTTACCGATATCTCCACAAATTTCTCTGTATTCGGGCAAAGCGTCATCATGCTCCTCATCCAGATCGGCGGATTGGGTATCATGACCTTCACGGGCTTTTTCGGTTACTTTTTCTCGGGCGGATTTTCCTATAAAAACCAGCTGATGTTCGGCGAAATATTGGGTGAGAATAAACTGAACTCCGTCATTTCCACCCTCCTCACGATTATCTTTATTACCCTCTTTTTTGAACTGATCGGTGGTATTTTCATCTTTTTTTCATTGGATGCCGCGTTGTTTAAATCCGTGGGCGATCGCATATTCTTCTCCGCCTTTCACGCCATCTCTTCGTTCTGTAACGCGGGGTTTACGATCCTGCCCGACGATATAGGGCATGATATTTACCGGTTCAATCACGGTTTCCAAATGATCATCGCCTGTTCCTTTATATTGGGTGGGCTGGGGTTTGGCACCGTGTACAATTTTTATACCTTCTTAAAGCAGAAAGCAAAACAAGTCGTATATCGGCTGTTCCTTCGCCGGCCATACATCCACAAGCCCCGTGCGTTTACGTTCAATACGCGCTTTATCTTGTTTTGTAACGCCATCGTGTTGGTCGTCGCTACCCTATCGTATTATATCCTGGAGCAGCGCCATACCCTTGCAGAAGAATCCTCCGTCATCGGCGATTGGGTGACCTCTTTCTTTATGGCCAATTCGGCACGGTCCGCCGGATTTGATAACGTGAACATCAATTTTGTAGCGACCCCCGTCCTTATTATGATGGTTACCTTGATGTGGATGGGCGCCTCTCCGGGTTCCACAGGAGGCGGCGTAAAGATCACCACCGTAGCCCTAGCTATCATGAATATCATCGCACTGGCCCGCGGCAAAGAATCTATCGAGATTTATAAACGGAGGATAGCGGTCGAATCCGTCAACAAAGCCTTTGCCATCATCGTCCTTTCCGTGCTCACCATTACACTGAGCTTTGTATTGATGAACTTTACAGACCCCCAGCAAGAAATGAAAGCCCTACTTTTTGAAGTTGTCTCCGCCTATTCCACCTGTGGGCTAAGCCTGGGTATCACCCCTTCCTTGTCCGCAACAGGCAAGATTATTGTGGCGGTTACCATGTTTGTCGGTCGGGTAGGCACCTTAACATTATTGGTGGCTTTTATTAAGAACACCAGAAACAAAAGCTATATTTATCCGACAGAAAAGATATTGTTTTAATGAAGTACATCGTTTTAGGACTCGGACACTTTGGAAAATCGTTAGCGGTACATCTAACGGAGTTAGGCCATGAGGTCATTGCGGTCGATAAAAAGTTAGCCATCGTCGAGCAGCTTAAAGATCGGATCACCCATACCGTATGTATGGATACCACCGATAGAGAAGCCATGACGTCACTTCCGCTCAAAGACTCCCATGCCGTTATTGTCGCGATCGGAGAAGACGAGGGCGCTTCTTTGCTCACCACGGCTCTGCTGAAGCAGCTGAACGTCAAACGGATCATCGGGCGTGTCGTCTCCGAATTGCAGAAAACCGTGCTCGAAGCGATGCAGATCGGCGATTATATCATGCCCGAAGAAGAAGCTGCCGAGCGGTTGGCCATGCGGCTGGACAATGTAGATATTATCGATTCCTTTAAGATCTCCGACCGATACAGCATCGTGGAAACACGTGTGCCTACCAAATATGTGGGCATGACCTTAAAAGAGGCCAACCTCACCAACCAATATAAAGTGATCGTCTTGACAACCGTAAAATCCTACGAAGAGAAAGTAGGGGGAAAAACCGTGCTTCGCAACGAAGCATCCGGAATTGCCGGATCAGAAACAAAATTAGCCGAAGGCGATCTGTTGGTGGTGTTCGGAGAACTCTCCAACATTCAGCGTTTAATACAAAAAACCGATTAATAGCCCGCGGATTCCAATTATTTATATATTTTTGGCGTTGACGCAGAAACAATTTAAGAGATATTATAAACAAACATATGAAGCAGTGGTTTAAGGAGAATACAACGCATTTTATCATTATCGCGATATGTATCGCCTTGGTGTTTTTTTATTTTTCACCAATTTTCGGCGGTAAAACGTTGGTTCAGTCCGATGTCGTACAGGCAGTAGGCAGTCAAAAAGAGCTTTTTGATTATAAAGAAAAAGATGGGCACGCGCCCAATTGGACAAACGCGATGTTCGGCGGTATGCCGACTTACCAGATTTGGTACGAGCATGCCCATAATATAACCACGTATATTAACAAAGGCATCAGCCGTATTTTCCCGGCACCTACCGACATTGTTCTGCTTTATCTTTTGGGCGGTTATTTCCTGTTTTCGGTGTTACGCATCAAACCCTGGCTGGCTGCCGTTGGTGCCGTAGCCCTGGCGTTTACATCCTACAACTTTATTTATATCGAGGCCGGCCACCTCAATAAAGCATACGCCATTGCCTATTTGGCACCTATCATCGGCGCGATACTATTGTGTTATCGCGGTAGCAGGTTGTGGGGGCCGGTATTGCTTACCCTGTTCCTTGCGCTGGAAATCCGTGCGAACCACATCCAGATGACCTATTATTTGTTCCTTGCGTTGCTCGTGCTTGTCGGGTTTGAGCTCTATCATACCATTCGGAACAAACAATGGAAACCTTTTTTGCGAGCGTCCGCATTTCAGCTTGGTGCGGTGGTAATAGCCGTCTTGGTCAATGCATCCGTCCTGTTTCCTACCTATGAATACAGCAAGCTCACGATTCGAGGAAAAGCCAATATCCAGAAAGTAGACGATACCAGCGGAAACGCCAGCGGTCTCGACAAGCAATACGCCTACGAATGGAGCCAAGGTGTGGGCGAAAATATCACGTTCTTGATTCCAAATGCCTATGGCGGTCGTAGTGGAGGTGTGTTAGACGGCAAATCGGAAGTAGCCAAAACCATGACTGGTCTCGGCATCCCGGAGGCGCAAGCCGCCCAGTTTGCCGGTCAACTGCCCACCTATTGGGGCGAGAAGATGTTTACCTCCGGTCCCTGGTATTTTGGGGCTGCCGTTATATTCCTATTTATTCTGGGGTTAGTTATCGTTAAAGACCGCCTAAAATGGTGGATCCTTACTGCGACCATCCTCACCATCTTGTTGGCCTTCGGACGCCATTTTCCTTTAGTGTCCGATCTGTTTTTCGACTATTTCCCGATGTACAATAAGTTTCGGGCGGTCGAGTCGATCCTGATTATCCCGGCGATCCTGATCCCGCTCCTGGCGATCCTGACCGTCAACGAATTGTTTACACGCGCCGATCAGATTCCACAGCTCGATAAGAAAGTCCTGTATACCTTTATCGGGGTAGGCGGGTTCTGTCTACTCATCGCTTTTCTGCCAAGTCTGTTTTTGGATTTCCGAAACAGCCAGCACCAACAGCTGGTTTCGTCGCTAGAGCAGGCGTTTGGCGATAAGCAAGCAGCCGGACAGGTAGCTAGCGCATTGGTGAAAGACCGTGCAGCACTCGCTACGGCAGATGCCTACCGATCTTTTTTTATCGTTCTGATTACTTTTGGGCTGATCTGGTTCTATAGTAAGAAGAAACTCAGCATGCCGCTGTTTATCGGTATATTAGGCGTTGTTATTCTTGCCGATCTGTGGTCGGTTGATAAGCGCTATCTCAACGACGACTCCTTCGTGGACAAACGTACCTCCAATACCCGGATTCCCGAGCGGGAAGTGGATCAATTGATTCGGATGGATAAAGATTTGAGCTACCGGGTCATTGATTTAACCACCAATCCGTTTTCCGATGCCCGCGCATCTTTCTATCACAAAAGTCTGGGCGGCTACCATGCCGCTAAGTTGATGCGGTTCCAGGAAGTATTGGAACATCAGTTCAATGGCGCTATGAACGAAGACGTATTGGATATGTTCAATGTGCGCTACCTGATTACGCAAAACACACAAAACGGAGCTGAACAGATTAAACGCCGAAGTACAGCTGCCGGCAATGCCTGGTTTGTAGACCGCGTTACCTTTGTCAACAGCAACGCCCAGGAGATGCAGGCCATCAGCAGCTTCGATCCGCATAAAGAAGCCTTTGTGCATGAAGAATTTAAGAATAGGCTGAATATCTCCCGTCTGGGAAAATCTGAAAATGCCGAAATCAAGCTGGTGTCGTACCATCCGGATACGTTACAATACGAATATACCTCACCTACCGATGCGTTTGCCGTTTTCTCCGAGGTATTTTATGACAAAGGCTGGAAAGCCTATATCGATGGCGAAGAGGTCCCCATTATCCGGGCAGATTATATTCTCCGCGCTTTGCAGGTACCCGGCGGCAACCATACCATTTCGTTTGTTTTTGCGCCTAAAACCATGCAGATCAGCAGTATTATTTCGTTGATCGCATCTATTATATTGGTGTTAGGCTTTGGGTTCGCTATATGGCGTGGAACGCGGCAAGCGAAAAATATCGCTTAGCGGACGCTAAAAAAATTAGTATCTTTGCCTTATGGCAACATCGATACCTTTAGCAGAGCGGATGCGCCCCAAGGGCCTTGCCGATTATATTGGACAGCGGCATATCATCGGCGAAGGCGCTGTCCTTCGGAACGCCGTAGAGCAGAAAAGCATACCCTCCATGATCTTTTGGGGGCCGCCGGGTGTCGGTAAAACCAGCCTGGCCCTGCTGATTGCCCGCGAGCTCGGGCGACCGTTTTTCTCGCTGAGCGCCATCCAATCGGGGGTCAAGGATATCCGGGAGGTGATTGACAAAGCCGATAAATTATACCAGTTCAATCAAGAGCAACCGATCCTTTTTATCGATGAGATCCACCGCTTTTCCAAATCGCAGCAAGATTCGCTGCTCGGGGCCGTAGAACGCGGGCTGGTGACGCTCATCGGCGCTACCACCGAAAATCCCTCCTTCGAGGTGATTTCCGCTCTGCTCTCCCGTTGCCAGGTATACGTATTGGAGCATCTCTCCGAGCAGGAATTGACCGCTATTTTGGAACAGGCTATTGCGCAGGACAGCTACTTGCAGGAACATCCCGTCCAGATCGAAGAATACGAAGCCTTGTTCCGCCTTTCCGGCGGAGACGCCCGCAAATTGCTCAATGTATTTGAGCTGGTGGTGCATGCCGCCCATGCGCAAAAGCAGCCCATCACCAATGCCTTTGTACTCAAACAAGTGCAGCAGAATATGGCGTTATATGATAAAACCGGTGAGCAGCATTACGATATCATTTCGGCTTTTATCAAGTCTATCCGGGGGAGCGACCCCAATGCGGCAGTGTATTGGCTTGCACGTATGGTAGAAGGTGGAGAAGACCCTTCTTTTATTGCCCGTCGCTTGCTTATCCTCGCATCCGAAGATATCGGCAATGCCAATCCGAACGCCCTGTTGTTAGCCAACAATTGTTTTCAGGCGGTCAACGTGATCGGCTGGCCCGAATCCCGTATTATTTTAGCACAGACCGTAACCTATCTGGCGTCGTCGGCTAAGAGCAATGCCGCCTATGAAGCTATCGGCAAAGCGCAGGCCCTCGTGCGGCAAACCGGCGATCTTCCCGTACCCTTGCACCTGCGCAATGCCCCCACCAAGCTGATGAAGGAGCTGGATTACGGTACAAAATACAAATATGCACACAGCTACCCCGGCAACTTTGTCGAACAGGAGTTTTTTCCTGATAAAATCAGCGGCACCGTGCTCTACGATCCCGGAAACAACGCCGCAGAAAATAAGATAAGGGAGTCGCTTCGCGCCAAATGGCGAGAGCGGTATCGTTATTAATTTTCTTTTTTATCCATTAGTGTTTATTTCAATTGTATGGATGAGCACTTCGTGGTTTTCCGCAAAAAAAGAAACAAAAAAACTCGTGGCTTCGGATATTTGAGACAAGGGATAGTACGAAGGATGAATTTGTACATACCTCAAATATCCGGATGCCACATTTCTTTGTTAATAGAGGGTGGTGCAATTTACCTGTATGATTGACTTGTAAAGGTAGCGGAACCATGCAAGTCTTGACTTTTATGGATTCGTGTTTATTTTGGTATCCATGAGCTCACTTTGTTCGGTTTATCCCCTTTTTTGTCAAGAAAAAAGGGGAAAGAAGAAAAACGTTATCTTTGTAAACTTTACAACAAATAATAAAAGAGGATGACCTTTACAGCAATAGATTTTGAACTCGCTACTGCAGCTTACACCAGCGTGTGTGCGGTCGGTATTGTAAAGGTGGAAAACGGTCAGGTTGTCGATCAGTTTCACAGTTTGGTGCGCCCACCGGGCAACCAATACATGTGGCAGACCACGAGAGTGCATGGTATCAAACCGAAGGACACCGTGGCCGCACCGACGTTTTTGGAACTTTTCCCGACGATAGCGCAATACCTTAAAGGTAGCCCCATGGTCGCACACAACGAGAAGTTTGACCGGGAAGTACTGATGAAGACGATGAAGCTGTACCAGCTCGATTACAATACCCTGCAGCTTTCACCTACCTGGGAATGTACCAGTGAGATCTATCGGCAAAAAGGATTTAAACGAACCAAGCTGAGCATCTGTTGCCGCATTATGGATATCGAGCTGCATCATCATGATCCCCTGTCCGATGCCATGGCGAGTGCACAGCTTTACCTTAAGCGGGATCAGATTACCCCTGCTTTAATAGAAAAGCACTTTCAGACACAAGAACAACCACAAGAACAACAACCCGAGATGTAACCATTATGGGAAAAATAGTAAACGTTATCCTATCCGGCGGAGTAGGCTCTAGGCTTTGGCCACTATCGCGGAAGTCGAAACCCAAGCAGTATCTGCCTATTTTTAACGAGAAATCCTTGTTTAAACTTACGATAGAGCGAAATCAAGCCGTGTGTGAGCATGTCGTTTTGGTAGGCTCCGTGCAGAATATCGATCTGGCTAAAGAAGATTTAAAAGCGGTGTCACACGATATTATCGTGGAAACCGTACCCCGGAATACAGCTGCGGCGATCGCGTTTGCGGCGCTATCGCTTGCGCCGGATGATATCCTGATCGTTACCCCTTCCGACCATCTGATCGAAGGAGACGAGCAGTATTTGCAAGCCATTAAGCGGGGTATTGAGTTTGCCAAAGCGGGCGGTCTGGTCACTTTCGGTATAAACCCTACCCGGCCAGAAACAGGTTATGGCTATATCGAATCCGAAGGTAACAACGTGCTGTCCTTTCGGGAGAAACCCAACTTCGAAACCGCAAAAGATTTCCTGAAAAGCGGTAACTTCTTGTGGAATTCCGGCATATTCTGTTTTAAGGCATCCGCCTACCTGCAGGAGCTGGAGCGTTTCGATCCAAAAATATACACAGCCGCAAAAGCCGCCTTTGATGTGGCAAAAGACGGCGTGTTAGACGAGGAGCTGTCGCGCAAGATCCCCTCAAAGAGTGTGGATTACGCCATTATGGAACGTAGTGATAGCATCAACGTTGTGCCGTCTTTCTTCCATTGGTCCGATATGGGTTCTTTTGATTCCTTATACGATTATCTTATTTCGAAAGGACATCCACAAGATGAGCAGGGCAATATTGTTATTGGCGAAAGCCATAAACATACGGTCTTTCTTGGTGTACAAAACTGCGTAGTAGTCAATACAGCCGATGCAGTCTTAGTTTTGGACAAGGCATTTGCGCAAGATGTGAAACATGTTTACGAGCTATTAGAAAAAGAAAATTCTCCATTAATTTAAATATTTTTAATTAATAGTAGCGTTTAAGTGACAATAATCGTTTCGTATTTTACAATATTGGCTGTATTATTGCAGCGTGATATCGTATATGAGAAAGAGAGACGATCACCAGGGGAAATGTGTAAACAAAATTATTAATAATGTCTTTTTGGAAAAACTTATTCAAAAGAAGTACAAAACAACATGAGTCTATTGGCAGATTAGCTTGGATAGGGGTAGATATGCACAACCATATCCTGCCCGGTATCGATGACGGTAGCTCAAACATTGAACAATCCTTGACGCTTATCCAAGGATTAAAAGAGTTGGGGATTCAAAAAAGTATATCCACGCCACACATCATGCATGGCGTACACGACAATACGCCTACCACGATTAAGGATGCCCATACCAAGCTCCAACAGGCCGTTGCCGATAGCGGGATGAAGTTTGGTCTTCAGTACGCGGCAGAATACATGATCGATGATCAATTGGGAACATTGGTCCAGAATGAAAATCTTTGTCCGCTGCCGAATAGACATGTCTTGATCGAAATGTCCTATTTAGCAGAATCCAAGGCACTTTTTCAGACAATTAAAGATATTCAGGAAAAAGGATATCAACCTATTTTAGCCCATCCCGAGCGCTATAATTATTATCACCAGAATTTTAAAGTATATAAAGAGATCAAAGACGCAGGTTGCTTATTGCAACTTAACCTTCTGTCCATCTCCCGCTATTATGGAGAGCCCGTTAAATCGATCGCTCTTACACTGATTAAATCCGGAATGTATGATTTAGTCGGTACCGATATGCACCATGAGAAGCACCTCCACGCCCTTAAAATGGTTGCCGCAAAATACGATACCTTCGATTTGTTGAAAGATAACCCTATAAAAAACGCCACGATATTCGAGGATAGTCAAAAGCTTGCTATTTAGGTGTACTTTTTTTCCGTAAAAAAGTACGCAAAAACCTCGTCGCTGAAAAATTTTGAAGGAGTGGATAATGCAAAAATGTTATTTCTACATATTTCAAAATTTAACTTCGTTGAGCTCGCCAAGGCTCGGTTTTGATGCGATCCTTTCGTGTTAATTAGGGGTAGTGCAAGGCCTTGATTTTTGTCCCCTTTTTATCAAGAAAAAAGGGAAAACAACTATATTAGTAAAATGAAAAAAACCATTTTCATTACAGGCGGAGCCGGCTTCATCGGTTCCCATGTGGTTCGAGAATTTGTCAACAAATATCCCGATTACCATATCGTCAATGTGGATGCGTTGACGTATGCCGGCAATCTGGAGAACCTGAAAGATGTCGAGCACAAGCCGAATTATACCTTTGTCAAGCAAGACATCTGCGATGCGGGGGACGTATTGACGTTATTCCAGCGCTATCAGCCCGATGGTGTTATCCATTTGGCGGCCGAGTCGCATGTTGACCGGTCTATCACTTCGCCGACCGATTTTGTCATGACCAATGTGGTAGGTACGGTGAACCTGTTGAATGCCGCACGTGAAACATGGAAAGAGCAGCCCGAAGGCAAACGCTTCCATCACGTGTCTACCGATGAGGTGTACGGCACTTTGGGGGGAACCGGTCTGTTTACGGAGGATACCCCCTACGATCCACATTCACCCTATTCCGCGTCCAAAGCTTCTTCCGATCATTTCGTGCGCGCTTACCACGATACCTACGGCCTGCCTATCGTGATCACCAACTGTTCCAACAACTACGGACCTAATCACTTCCCCGAGAAGCTGATCCCACTTTGTATACTCAACATCCTGCACGATAAACCCCTGCCGATTTACGGTGACGGAAAATACACGCGAGACTGGCTGTTTGTGGTGGATCATGCCCGCGGTATCGACCTCGTTTTCCATGAAGGGGAAAACGGTTCGTCCTACAATATCGGTGGTTTCAACGAATGGCAGAATATCGATTTGGTTAAGGAGCTGTGCCGGCAAATGGATGAAAAACTCGGTAGGGCACCCGGTACCGCCGCCCAGCTGATCACCTACGTCAAAGACCGCCCCGGGCACGACCTGCGTTATGCCATCGACGCGACGAAGATCAATACCGAACTTGGCTACGAGCCCTCGGTCACCTTCGAAGAAGGACTATCGCAAACGATCGATTGGTTCCTGAATAACCAGGCTTGGCTGGAGCGTGTGAGCTCCGGAGCGTACCAACAATATTATAACGAACAGTATAAAGATAAATAAGAGAGAAAGAAGAAATGAAGGTTACGGAAACAAAACTCTCCGGTTGTTTTATCATAGAACCGACTACATACGGCGATAGCCGCGGCTATTTCTTTGAAAGCTTTAACGAACGGACCTTTCAGAAACAGATCGGAACGACCACACGCTTTGTGCAAGACAATCAGTCGTTTTCGACCAAAGGCGTACTCCGTGGCCTACATGCCCAGCGCGGCGAACAGGCACAAGCCAAGCTGGTGCGCGTATTGCAAGGACGTGTGCTCGATGTCATGGTCGATGCCCGACCCGATTCTCCTACATTCGGCCAGTACGAAACCGTTGAACTCAGCGCTGAAAATAACCTGCAGGTCTTTATTCCGCGCGGCTTCCTGCACGGCTTTGTCGTTCTTTCCGATACCGCTACCTTCTTTTATAAATGCGATAACTTCTATCATAAAGAAGCCGAGTGGGGCGTGCGCTACGACGATCCCACGCTGGCGATCGACTGGCAGCTTTCACCGGAAGAATTGCTTATATCCGATAAAGATCAAGCACTGCCTTTTTGGGATGCTATATCTTTTAAAACGCCCCGAATCCTCATTACCGGCGGGAGCGGACAAGTCGGCCGGGCGCTGCAAAAGCAGCTGGCAGGCGAAAACTTCGACACCTTCTTTCTGGACAGCAAGCAGCTGCCGCTGGAGCAGACGATGATTATCCACGATATGCTGGGTATGTATGAACCCGATATCATTATCCACACCGCCGCCTATACTGCGGTGGATAAAGCCGAAAACGAACCCGATCGTGCGGATGCCATCAACCATCTGGCTACCGAAGAAATCGCCCAATACTGCCGTCTGCATGGTACCAAGTTGCTGGCGATTTCTACCGATTACGTCTTCGACGGGCAATCCAGTGAGCCATTGGCCGAAGACGCGTCTACCAGGCCGTTGAATGTTTATGGCCAGACCAAGCTCAAAGGCGAGCAAGTCATACAGAAATGGGCGCCCGAGAGTATCATCATCCGCACCTCCTGGGTGTATGCCGAGCAGGGCCATAACTTTGTAAACACCATGTTGCGGCTCCTGCGCGAACGCGAAGAAGTGTCCGTCGTGAGCGATCAGGTCGGTTCGCCCACCTATGCCGGCGATCTGGCCCAAGCTATCGTCGATATCCTCAAAGCCGATACCTGGCAGCCCGGTATCTACCACTATGCCAACGAAGGTCAAGTGTCGTGGTACGATTTCGCCGTAGCCATCCGCGAGCAGATCGGCGCCAGTTGCCGCATCACACCGATCCCGACTGCCCAATATCCCACACCAGCCAAACGCCCCGCTTATTCGCTGTTGGATAAAAGTAAGATAAAGCGTACATTTAACGTGGAAGTTCCTTTTTGGTTGGATAGTTTGAAGCTCGTAATAAAGTGAACAACAAAACAAAAAAATGAAAGGCATTATATTAGCCGGCGGTTCCGGCACCCGTTTACACCCCTTAACCCTTGCCGTGTCCAAGCAGCTGATGCCGGTATACGACAAGCCGATGATCTATTATCCGCTTTCCACATTGATGCTGGCCGGTATCAACGACATCCTGCTGATTTCCACGCCGCAAGATTTGCCGAATTTTCAAAAGCTGCTAGGGGATGGGACACAGATAGGCTGCCGGATTTCCTATAAAGAGCAACCCAGTCCAGACGGGCTGGCGCAAGCCTTCCTGTTAGGCGAAGACTTTATCGGCCAAGACAAGGTTGCCCTTATTCTGGGCGACAATATCTTCTACGGTTCCGGTATGTCCAAGCTGCTTCAAGGCTGTGCCGATCCAGATGGCGGCGTCATTTTCGCCTATCCCGTTCAGGATCCCGAGCGGTATGGTGTTGTCGAGTTCAATGCCACCCAAGAAGTCATATCCATTGAGGAGAAACCCATCGCTCCCAAATCCAACTACGCGATACCCGGACTCTATTTTTACGATAACGAGGTTGTCCGCATCGCCAAAAACATTCAGCCATCTGCCCGGGGCGAATTGGAAATAACCGATATCAATAAAGAATACCTCCGCCGAGGCAAGCTGAAAGTAGGCGTGTTCGACCGGGGTACCGCCTGGCTAGATACCGGAACTATCCAATCCCTCATGCAAGCCGGTCAGTTTATACAAGTCATCGAAGAGCGGCAGGGCATGAAGATCGGTGCGATCGAGGAAGTCGCTTACCGCATGGGCTACATCGATCGCGACCAACTCCTGCAGTTAGCCGGGCCCTTAGTTAAATCCGGTTATGGCGAATACTTAAAACGGATCGTACAAACTTTTTAATACGAGCATTGTTCTAGTATTAAAAAGGTATTATGAAAAGATTCTCACAAATTTTATGCTTATCGCTCGGTTTGTTTCTGTTTAACAGCTGTGCAGTCGTTGAAGGTATCTTCAAAGCCGGTGTTTGGGTTGGTATCCTATTCGTTGTCGCGATCATCGCCGCCGTGATCTGGATCATCTCTAAATTCATGGGCGGCGGCAGACGGTAAATTTCCACGATCTGGCTGAGAAGCTGAAATTTCAATAACAATTTTTTAACGAAAGTGTCCAAACTTTTGGAGGCGGTTCATTTTAAACAGCCTCCTTTTTTGTTAGCAATAAAGAAGCTGTTCGCTTATTAACCCATGCATTACCGGGGAATATGATGTGGTTTAGCATGTAAAGTATTGTGAATAAATTGGTTGTGTGTTGTCCCCGATTTGTCCCCTATTATTTTTGTCAATCTTTTTTAAAAATTCTGTCCTTTGCAGCTCGGTAAAAAAATACCCAATAGTGGGTATTTTTTTAAATATAAAACGCCGTAATTTAGCAGCGCAAATATTGGTTATGGAAGACAAATTAAGGGTAATGAAAAGTTAATGAATAAACATTTAATACAAAATTAACATAGTGTGTGTTTAATTTGTAAAAAAATAACTACTTTTGTGAACTACAATCTACAATCTATGCACTTGAGGCAGACAGTTTTTGATTATTAATCGAATTAAAGTTGTGAAGGGGACTGTTTGCATTTAGCGTGAAAAACAAAAAAAGGTATTAACTTAAACAAGAATTAAAGAAAAGAAAAACTACTCGGTTCATTATTAACCCCCGCAGGCTACAGCTTGTTTTGAGCGTTTACATGTCGTGTAAATAGCATTAAAAAAATGCTTACAAGATTTTGTATGTTCGTTTTATCGTATTAAGATAAAAACATCCCTAGTATGTTATTTCTGATTTTTTTGGTTTAAACTAATCCTTTTAGGTATTTGATATGAAAAACTAATTTAAAAGAGTATGCATAGGTATGTCCAAAATCGCGCGCTGGTTTACTTGAAGACGTTGCTCGTCTTAACCGACGCGCTCTGGTTAAACATCATTTTTGTGACCGCCTTTTGGGTCGTTACAACAGCAGGCTGGGTTAATTTGCAAGAGGTTATCTCCAGCAATTATTATTCCCTGTGGACGACGTTCAACCTCGTCGCCATTGTTTCGTCCCTTTATTTTCGCTTGTATGAGAACAATACCATCGAGCGTCTGGAGAATGTTTTCCGACAGACGTACCGTACTGTATTGACCCTGCTCGTAGCGTTTGCTGTTTGCGTGCTGATCGGGCATCATTTTGCCGGCGTCTGGTATTTTCTAGGGGCTATTGTATTGCTGCTGACGGTCTATGTCGGTCTTTCCCGTTTTGTCCTCACGTATGTTTATACCGTATTGCCGAAGCGCTTCCGCTGGAGTAAGAATATCGCCTTGATCGGGCATAACGACTATCTCGCGGCAGTACAGGGAAGCTTTGGGCAGGATCATGCGTTTTACCATGTCAATACGATCAAATATTACGATGAAGTCGGGCAGCGGAGCAAAGAAGAGAAAGTGGCCCAGTTTCGCCGGTATTTTGAAGAAGTTACCAAGCTCGGCATACACGACGTTTTTTTGGTCAGTACACCCGATATCAATACCTATAGCAAGGAACTGATCATGGAGGCCAACCACCAGTGTGTGCAGCTTAATTTTGTGCCTGCGGTTACTGCGACTCTTTCCTACGGGAGTACGAAGAACGAAGCCATCAGCGTCGACCTTCCGGTCATCCGCTCGCACGAAGATTCCCTTTCCACGATGGAAAACCGTATTAAGAAGCGCATTGTCGATCTGATCATCTCCGGTTTCGTGCTTGTTTTTATCCTGAGCTGGATGGTGCCGCTTATCGGCCTGATCATCAAGCTGCAAAGCCCGGGCCCTATTTTCTTTAAGCAGCCCCGGTCTGGTCGAAATAACCAAACCTTTGGCTGCTACAAATTCCGCAGCATGGTGGTGAACAAAGACTCCAATAAAGCACAGGCGACGAAAGACGATAAACGTATCACGCCGATTGGCAAGTTCCTTCGGAAAACCAACCTGGACGAATTTCCACAGTTTATCAACGTCTTTTTGGGGCAGATGACGGTTGTTGGGCCTCGCCCACATATGCTTTCCCATACCGAGCATTATAGCAAACTGATCCAGCATTATATGGTACGCCATTTTGTAAAACCCGGTATTACCGGTTGGGCACAGGTCAACGGCTATCGGGGCGAGACAAAAGATCCCAAGTTGATGGCTAAACGTGTCGAATACGATTTAGAATATATTACGAACTGGTCCAGCATGTTGGACTTCAAAATTGTTTTCATGACCGCCTTAAATATGTTACGAGGCGAAAAGAATGCTTATTAATTAATATATGTTTTTTACTCTACAGCACAAAATAAAAATTATGAAAATCAGATTTACCCAAATTTTCGTGATGCTCAGTAGCTTCTTCACGTTAGCCTTACTCCCCGGAGCACAGGCTGGCGAACAACGCGACAGCATCCCTGAGTCAGCCTATTCACATGGCTATCCTTATCCTGTTGCGTTGGGTGTCCACATGGGAACCACCGGCGTCGGTTTACACCTTTATCAGCCACTTGGGCCGAAGTTTGGTCTGCGTGTCGGCGCCAGTTACATGCCGTTCAATACGCACATTGCCGGCACGTACAACAACTATGCGACGCGCAGCGATGTCAAAGCCAAGTCGGGCAATGTATCGCTTACTTTCGGTTGGACACCGTTTGCTCAAGGCAGTGGATTTTTCCGGAGCTTCAATGTTCAAGTCGGTGGAGCGTATTTCTACAAGCTGGATGGTGAGCTGACCACCCGTTTGCGCGATCCGTATAAGTTCGGCGAAATCAACGTACATCCTGACCATGTCGGTACCATTACGACCGAAGTAGAATGGAAAAAAACGGTCAATCCCTATGCGGGCATTGGTTGGAGCAATATCGTCATCGATAGCCGTTTCTCGATGCACATTGACCTGGGATGCTACTACCTCTCCAAACCGAGTGTGTCGATGCAGGCTACCGGTTTGTTGGAAGAGAATGTCAGCAACGCCGCTACAATTGAACGTAATATGAAGAATTACCGGTATTTACCACGCGTAGAGTTTGGTTTCAGTTACCGGTTTTGGTAGGGATAAATAAGAAAATAGCACGATGATGAAAATGAAAAAATTAGCAATATATGCCTTAGCGATGGCTCTTTTCGGAGGTGTTTCTTCCTGCGAAAGCCCGCTAAAAGACTTTAACCTACAGATCAGTACAGAGGTTATCGAAAATTATGTGACCTTGCGCGTCGTAGACGCTGACGGTGCCAACGTATCCGGTGTTTCTGTAGCCCTTGTCTCTGGCGATACCGAGGATATCTATAACATGAACGGGTACAAGGATTTTAAACTGACCGATAACCTACTCGTTCTTGGCGTAGATCCGGCACGTACAGCGACGGCCAATAACCCGATCCGGTTCCGTGTGCAATTCAGTGCACCCGGTTATACCACACAAACCGTTCCTGTAGCCATTACCGATGCGTCGGCCGGTATACAGACGGTGGTACTTACCAAACCTACAGAAGTGCCTGATGGTGCAGAAGAAGTGGTCGAAAATGTTGACTTGAATCCGGATGGCTCGACGGCCACAGAAACAACAGTAGCATTACCTTCTGCAACGGGAACAGGCGATATGGCCATGACGATTCCAAGTGGTACCCAATTTAGAGATGCGAACGGTACGGTAATCACCGGTACCAATGTACAGATTGTCGTGACCAGTATTGATGCGAACAACGAAGATGCCGTTGTGCTTTTGCCGGGCGGCGACTTGCGCGCAGATCAAGTTGTGTTAGATGGCGGCGCTACTGCGTCGGGAACATTCAGCCCAGCAGCTGTTTCCGATATCAGGATGTTAGTGAATGGCACGCAGGTAAGACAGTTCAGCCAACCATTGGTGGTGAGTATGCCGGTTCCTTCGAACTATGTGAGTCCGATCACCGGACAGACTATCGCTGCCGGAAAAACCTTCCAAATCTTTAGTAACAGCGGCGACGGCGTGTGGCGGTTTGAGCAAAACAGCACCGTTTCTGGTTCTGCGTCTACCGGCTATCGCGTGAGTTTCCCGATCACCCACTTAACCTTCTATATGGCGGGCGAATTTGCAGAAGCCTGTACAGCGGCGCGCGTTATCAATTTATCGGGCGACTGGATGGCGAACGGTACAACCGCTGCTGTTAGGGTAGAAGCGGTATGGGGTGGAAAAGTGATTGCTAGCGGACAATATTCGATCGATCAGAACAATAACAGCATCAGTTTGGTGAATGTTCCTTCGACAGGCGTTAAGATCGTCGTACGTAAGCAAGATGGCAACATCTTGGCAGAAGGTGATTTGGCTGCCTGTGGTCAAACTACGGCTATCCAATTGCCGAATCCAGGTGATGCAACAAGCACTACCTCTACATTACAGCTGTATGTACGTTGTCCTGGACAGACTACAGTTATTACGCTTCTACCTACCTTCCAGATGTTCTATCGTGAAGTTGGTACAACCGAATACAAGTATTTAGGATCAGTGAGTAATGGTTTCTTGCGTACCACGCTCTTAAAAACAGATGGTACACAATATGACTTCAAAGCGATCTGGAACGAACGTGTCAAGGTCGTGAACAACCACACCGTAAGCGAAGACAATGAAGCTACTGTTGGTATAGGGTCTGGTGATATTATCGGTTCGAAAGCCGGTGCCACCAATTTGGCGATATTGACAGAAGAATGTAATAATCTATAGAACAATACAAAGATGTTGAAGAGCTCAAGTGTAAGCTTGTGATTGTAGGGAAATACTCCGGCCGGGCGAGCTGGCCGGGTATTTCTATTGTTCACTGGTAAACCGAAAGCATTTCCAACATCGAATAATAAAGTCATGTGGACTATTTTTAACCGAAAGCGTCAATATCCGGATCTACAATGGATGCATGTGGATATGCATTCGCACATCTTGCCGGGTCTTGATGATGGTTGCGAAAATGTGGAGCAGAGCGTAGCACTGTTGAGCCGCATGGAGCAACTCGGGTTAAAGAAGTTCTATTTCACACCACATATCTTACACGATATGTATCCCAATACGGCCGAGACCATCGGCGGCGCTTTCCATAGACTACGTCAGGAAGGTGTTGAGCAGCTCGCGGCAGGGTATGCCGCCGAGTATATGGTCGATATGGCCTTTGATCAGCAGCTTGCGCGCGATCCGCGTCACCTGCTCTGTTTACCTGGTGGGCATGTCTTGATTGAGATGTCTTATATAGAAGAAAGCAAACTGATCGAAAAGATCTCGTTCGATCTGCAGATGGAGGGGTATATTCCCATCCTGGCACATCCCGAGCGTTATCTCTTTTATCATCGTGATCCAAAAAAAATCGAACGCTTTCAGGATATCGGCTGCCTGTTACAGCTTAACCTACTGTCGTTGTTAGGTTATTATGGACGCAACGAACGCCGGGTAGCGAAATATCTGTTGGAAAAAGGCATGATTAATCTTGTCGGTACCGACGTACATCATGAACGGCATGTACGTGCGCTGGAGATAGGGCTACAACAAGAAGATATCCGTTCCCATTTTAAACATTGCGAGATATTAAACAAAGAACTTTTTAGTGGGATCACCACCTAAAAATAAACACAACAACAAACTACAATCAACAAGTTTAAATAATGAAAAAATTAATGAAAAGACCAACCTTTTCGCGGTGGGGATTCTTCCCGCTCGTATTATTGCTGCTGATCAGCAGCTGCTCGGTCAAGAAGATTGTTTATTTCAACGATCTCCCGGCCGATACCACCCGTATCCTCAAACAAGCCGCAGCTTTCACGGAGCCGGTAATCCAAACGGATGATATTTTGAGCATTACGATTCAGACGTTGGATCCGACGACGAGTTCTGTCGTCAACCAATCAGAAATCGTACAAGCGGTAGGCGCAAGCTCCGCAACCAACGTCGGTAATCAAGTGATTTCCGGCTTTCTGGTCGACAAAAATGGTTATGTGAATATGACTCTGCTTGGCAAAGTCCAGGTTGCGGGCCTCACGACTTATCAAGCCCGTGAGCGGATTACCACTTTAGCTACTCAGTATTATAAAGAACCTACTGTTCAGGTACGCTTCGCGAATTTCAAGGTCACGGTATTGGGCGAAGTTACCCGTCCAGCAACGTACACGGTTCCGAATGAGAAAGTATCCGTATTAGATGCATTGGGGCTGGCAGGGGATTTAACCATCTTTGGTAAGCGGGAGAATGTACTATTGGTACGTGATCAAGGAAAGGAGAAAGAGTTGGTACGGCTAAATTTGAACGATAGTAAGGTGTTCCAATCTCCTTATTTCTACCTACGGCAGAACGATGTCATCTATGTGGAACCGGGTAAAGGTAAGGCTGCAGCGAATAATGCGGCAAGGACGCAGACGTATGCGATTATTGGGTCTATTTTATCGGTATTAATTATCGCGGTGTCACGTCTTTAAAAAATCTTTTCGCTACAATAAACGAGTCACAAAAAAATGAGTAAAAAAAATATAGAATGGGACGAAGAGTTCGATTTTGACGAGAAAAAATCAGATAATAAGGAACTACTCCGTTTTATTGGCCGGATATTATCTAATTGGTATTGGTTTGTGCTATGTGGGCTAGTTGGGCTTGCGATGGCATATGTCTATCTCCGGTATACCACACCTGCCTACAAAATTCACGCAAAATTACTGGTGTCTGATGATAAGAAAGGTGGGGGTATGTTGTCTTCGTCTGCTCTTGGCGATTTGTCTAGCTTGATGGGGACTAAGAATTCGGTGGACAATGAAGTTGAGGTGCTTAAGACAGCGGATCTTATGAGGGAGATGGTATTGGCAGAGAAAGCCTATATCGGCTATTTCAATAAAGGACGAGTACACAATGTGCCTGTATTGTCGGCGCCTTTTCAGATAGAATTACTCACCAACCCCGATTCTATTTCGACGGCTTATTCTTTTGAGCTTCGTCCAACCAAAGATGAACGGTTTGAACTGTCCAGCCCCGATACACTTTTTCACGTGCAATTCGGCGAACCTTTTTCTTTATCAGGCGTTGGTCTTCTCCGCATAAGCAAGTGGAGACCACATAACACTACAGAAAACTATGGTTTCCGTATATCTCCCTTGCGTTCTGTCACTGCCGATTACAGCGGATTACTTTCCGTGGTGGTCACCAATAAAAATGTGTCCACAATAGATCTGACCTTCGAGGATCAATTGCCGAGACGGGGCGAACAATTGTTGGCGACGCTTATTGATAAATATGTCGAGCTTAACCTCCACGATAAAAATGTGATTGCCGATTCAACCTTGGCCTTTATCAATGCGCGGTTACGTACCATTACAGACGAACTGGCCGGCGTAGAAGACCGCATTTCTGGCTATAAGCGGCGAAACCAGTTAGCCGATATTTCCGAACAAGGTAAAGTACTCATTGAAAGCTCGGCAGATTTTACGAAGCGGTTGGCAGAAATCGAAACACAACTGGCGGCTTTAGATGCGGTAGCAACGTATTTGAAAGACACACAACATCCACGCGTGGTTCCATCTTCTGTTATCCCACAAGATATTGGTTTTAATGCCCTTATTCAGCGCTATAACGAGTTGGTATTGCAGCGTGAACGCCTATTATTAGCGAATACCCAAGATAATCCACTCGTGCAGAATATAACGGCGCAGATTGCTGGTGTAAGGGAAGATATGATTGCCAATGTGGCCTCTACCAGAAGACAATTGGAGTTGGCTAGGCAGAGCCAACAGCAACTGGCCAATAGTGTCACGTCACAGATTACCCAAGTGCCCACGATTGAGCGCGGTTATATCGATTTGGCACGTTTGCAGCAGATTAAGCAAGCCCAATATATCTTTTTACAAGAGAAATGGGAGGAAACGGCAATAGGTCGTACAGCGAACGTTTCTAATTCTAAAGTCATTGATACACCGAAGGCCGAAAAAGAGCCCTATTCACCTAAACGAAAAATAGTTTATGCTTTGGGTCTCGTCTTGGGTTTGGTATTTCCACTGGCTATCATTTATTTCAAAGATTTATTAAATGTACGTGTCCAATCGATAGAGGATATCGAAGGTCGAAATCGCCTGCCTATATTGGGCATGATTGCCCATTCCGATGGAAAAGAACAGGTAGTCGTCTCCAAAACCTCCAGGTCACCCATCGCGGAGCAGTTTCGGGCAATGCGGACTAATTTGGAGTTTGCTTTAAACGGCGGGAAGAGACTACTCTTTACTTCCTCCATGTCGGGTGAAGGAAAATCCTATGTGGCATTAAACCTAGCGGTATCGTTAGCCTTATTGGATAAGAAGGTCTTGCTGATGGAACTCGATCTGCGGAAGCCTTCGATAACGGCTAAGCTGGATCTTCCAGCAGGGAAAGGTTTCTCCCATTACGTGGTTCGTTCCGAAATGCAAGTGGACGAAATTATCATGCCTTCAGGAGTTCACGAAAACGTGGATTTGATCCAAGCCGGGGCTATTCCTCCGAACCCAGCCGAGTTGTTGATTCATCCGCGAGCCGCCGAATTGATGGAAGTCTTATCGCAACGTTACAATTATATATTGATGGATGCTCCTCCTGTGGGTATGGTGACCGACGCGCAGCTCCTGTCTCGCTATGCAGACTGCTGTTTATATCTTGTTCGACAAGGTTATACGTATAAAGAGCAAATACGGATACCCAACGACTTGGTAGTAACCGATAAGATTAAGCCCATCCAATTGATTGTAAACGATATTCAATCCAAGGGAGGCTATTATAGTAATTACGGTTATGGTTATGGCTACGGTTATGGCTACGGTTATGGGGAGTATGGCCAAAAGAGTAATAGGAGGTGGTGGCAGTTTTGGATACGCTAGAAGATGAACGAACAAAGAAACTTAGCTACCCGGTTTATAATTTTTACTAAAGAAGGGATCAAAAGCGAAATTTATCACTGTCTCGTAAAGAGATTTTGGTCTATTTCTTTTAGGATGGTGGAAAATGATTTAATGCCTTTAGATCGGTTATTTATCATCACGACATGATCAGTTTAAAAAAAAATATTTTTTTTAGTACGGTTTTAACGGTATCTAATTATATATTTCCTTTGTTGGTTTTTCCCTATGTATCTCGCGTTCTCGGGGTACACAACATTGGTGTATGCAATTTCATCGATAGTACTATTAATTATTATATTTTATTCTCAATGATGGGAATGAATATTATAGGTATTCGAGAAATCGCTTCGGCTAGAAATGATAGAAGAAGGTTAGATGAGACATTCTCTGGATTGTTTTATTTGAATACTATATCTACAACAGTGATCCTCATTATTTTAATATCATCAATCTACTATGTTCCTAAGTTTTATCAGTATAAGGAACTAATGTATATTGGTGCGCTAAAGCTAATGTTCAATTATCTCCTAATAGAGTGGCTCTATAAAGGGCTCGAGGAGTTTAAGTATATCACTATTAGAAGTATTATTGTCAAAGCAATTTATGTTATAGCCGTATTTATTTTTGTACGTGAAGAAAATGATTATCCTGTTTATTTTTCGCTAATGGTGGGTACCGTAATAGTGAATGCTATTATTAATATATGGCATTCTCGAAAATATACCAGCCTGCTTATTGAAAAATTGAAGTTAAAATCTTTTATCAGGCCTTTTTTTATTTTAGGTCTATACAGTTTGCTTACCTCAATGTATACTTCGTTCAATGTTATTTTTTTAGGATTTGTTGCTGGCGAAACCGAAGTCGGTTTTTACACCACCGCGACAAAGCTATATTCTATTATTTTGGCATTGTTTACGGCGTTTAGTGGTGTAATGCTACCCCGCATGAGTTCGTTAGTAAAAGACGGAAAGCTGGACGAGTTTAAAAATCTGGCGAACAAATCGATAGACGGACTATTAGCTTTTTCTATGCCTTTACTTGTGATATCAGTAGTATTCGCTCCACAAATAATTAATGTAATTGCTGGGGAAGGATATAGTGGAGCTATACTTTCTATGCGTATTATTATGCCATTGTTATTTATAATAGGATATGAGCAGATCTTGGTGGTTCACATGTTAATGCCTTTAAAGAGCGATAAAATTATATTCCGAAATTCCATAGTCGGTGCTGTAATCGGTATTATATTGAATATCTTGCTTGTACCTTTATTAAAAAGCATAGGCTCGGCTATTGTCTGGGTTTCATGTGAAGTCGTTATATTAATACTTTCCCAATATGCTGTCAATAGAAAAATGGAGGTTTTTTTTCCATTCAAGAAGCTGTTATTGAACATTCTTTATGCGATTCCTCCATTTCTTTTATGTTGTTTTCTTTTAAAAGCGATTCCTTCTCCAATAATTCTATTAGGCCTGGGAGGAAGTTTTACAGTGATTTACTTTTTTATCGTTCAATACTATTTTATTAAAAATGAATTGGTGGTGAGTGTCTTGGCGAAATTCGTGAAAAGAATTTATAATAGTTAAACTAATAATTCATAAATGCAAGTTTAAAGCTCCGTAATAAAAATATGAAGTATCGGTATTCAAATAACAAATATTACTATTAAAAATGGTAGCAAGTGCAATATCTTTATACCTTTTATTAATGCTTGTCTTTTGCTTTATTAGATTGAGGCTGGGAATTGCTATGTACCTCCTTTACCAAATTTTAGTTCCTTTCGTAAATATCCAAATTGGATCATTTTCGTTCGGGCCGAATTTGATTAATCTTACTGTTCTTTTAGGATTATTTTATACCTATCGGGAACAGATAAATGTCTTTATCTATAAACCCCTTGTTCCTTTCTTTTTTTTGTATTTTACTCAATTTTTTATGATTCCTTTCCAAACAGGGATTCCTATGGAGGATCAGTTAAATTATTTCCGAGTGGATATCATGGGAAACTTATTGTTGCCTTTCGTTATGATAAATGTAATGAAATTTGATAAGGCGGCATATAGGACTTTCACCTATGTCTTGATTGTCGGGATTTTGATCGCTGTGGTATATGGTCTGTTTCTGACATTGATACCCGGTGTGAATCCATGGCTAATTCTTGTTTTGCCACTAAGTGGTAGCGAATTCAATGATGCTTACGCTTTTGAGGTGGATGGAGGGCGGTTATTTGGTCGCATATCCTCGGTATTTGGACATCCTATGACTTTTGGACTTTTTCTTTGTTTATCATTTGTTTATATTTATTCGTTGATCAAGCCTGGAAAGCCCAAGATTGCTTATCTAATAATTTTGTTATTCATTACGGGGGCCATTTTTATATGTGGTATCCGAACGCCAATCGGTACGTTGGTGGTAATAGCCCTGTTTTATCTATTTACAATACGAAAATTTAAACTGGTCGCTTACGGGGTCGTATTTTGTCTGGTGTCTTATTTTATTTTAATACAGGTTCCTGCAATGGACAAATTCATTAGCTCAATTTTTGATATGCAAAGTACAAATGTGGAAGGTTCTTCTTTGGATTTAAGGATAGAACAACTTCAGGGCTGTATGGATGAAATCAAAGGAAGCGAATTGGTCGGTCTTGGTTATGGTTGGACTACCAACTACATAAGTATACATACAACACATCCTGTCATTTGGGTTTTTGAAAGTTTACTGTATGTCATATTATGCAATAATGGATTCCTCGGAATTGGAGTTTGGGTTATAATGGGAATCCTGTATTTCCGTCACATTTCGGCTCGTTATAATCGAAATGGGATTTCGCTTTTATTAACCCTCCTGCTAGCGTATCTTACTTATTCTTTGATCACGGGAGAATACGGCTATATGCGCTATTTTTTAGTTTTTTACTGCCTTATTTTGGCCGGATTGGAGAGAAATATAGAATATAATCCAAGAATATTAAAAAGAATCAAATTAGCTGTGGTAGCAAAGAAAATAAATATAAAGAGAAATAAAAATGAATAAAAAAGCTCGTGTAATTGCATTTTACCTCCCCCAATATCACCCTATTCCAGAAAATGATAAATGGTGGGGAAAAGGTTTTACAGAATGGACCAATGTGGGAAAAGCGAAACCGCTTTTCCGCGGACATTATCAACCGCGTGTCCCCGCGGATTTAGGCTATTATGATTTAAGGATGCCTGCTATAAGAGAAGCACAGGCTCAAATGGCTAGTGAAGCAGGGGTTGAAGGCTTTATGTATTGGCACTATTGGTTTGGTAAAGGAAGGAGACTATTGGAACGTCCTTTTAATGAAGTCTTAGAAAGTGGCAATCCAGATTTCCCATTTTGTCTAGGATGGGGCAACCATAGTTGGACGCGAAGAACATGGAATAGTGATGCTCATCAGCATAAAGATATGGATTTAATGATCCAAGAATATCCTGTGGGTGAAGATGATATAATCGCGCATTTCAATTGTGTATTACCAGCATTTAAGGACAAGCGGTATATAACTGTGGATGATAAGCCCATATTTATGATATATGATCCTATGGCTTTACCCAATCCGCAGCGATTTATCGAAGTATGGAATCAACTTGCCAAATCACACGGGATACAAAATGGGATACATTTTGTAGGATTGACTGGTGGTTGGTTAGAGAGATATCAAAAGACTCTTGATAGCGGTTTTGATGCAATAGCTCCGTCAAACTTATGGCATGCAGAAGCAAAGGTTCAAGGCGCCTTAATGAAGATGTTACAATCTAGATTCAGAAGGTATTTCCCAAAATATGTGCCGATTAATAAGTATAAGTATGAAGATATTATTCAGTATTTATTTACTGATTACGATGCCCTTGAGAATGGATATCCCTCAATCATTCCGAATTGGGACAGATCACCGAGAGCAGGAAGACGTGCGGTCATTTATACCGGGTCAACACCGGAGTTGTTCAGAAAACATATTTTGGACGCGTTAGAAATTGTGAAAAATAAAGACGAAAATCATCGGATAATATTCTTGAGGTCTTGGAATGAGTGGGCAGAAGGAAATTATGTTGAGCCAGATTTAAAATTTGGCCGTGGTTATTTGGATGTTTTGAAAGAAACCTTAATAGACTTTAGTCAGTGAAAATATTACAACTTACATACAGTTTGGGCAGTGGCGGTGCGGAACGGTTTGTCGTTGATTTGTCTAATGAGTTGAGCAAGGACAGATTTAATAAGGTTGTTTTGGTGACGATGGTTGATGATACCATTTTGCAGAATAGACATTATTTATCCGAACTTGCTGAAAACGTTGAATACATTTGCTTAGGAACGAAGAGCGGGTTTAGCTGGAAGAGTTTTATCGCTACTGTTAGAATTATCCGCCAATTGAGGCCGGATATTGTTCACGCACACTGTAACTTGCTTTTGTTGTATTTTCCTGCTTTATTCTTGAGAAGATCAAAATACCTACATACTTTGCACAATCTCGCTGAGACGTGTTTAAGGTTTAAATTTTTAAAACCTATTAATAAATTCTTTTACAGAAACCATATACAACCTATAACAATTTCTAATGTATGCCAACGCTCTTATGAGAAATTATATAAATTAAAAAACGCTGTTTGTATCCCCAATGGAAGAACGCCAATTTCGACAACAGCTGAGTTGTCATTCACTCAAAGAGAAATAAGTTCGTTTAAAATTACCGACCAAGATAAGGTTTTTATACATATAGCACGATTTCATAAACAAAAGAATCAACAATTGTTATTTGATACTTTTTGTAGGTTATATAAAGAGAATGAAAAGGTACAATTACTCGTTATCGGAGCTGGATATCATAATATGAATAATTTGTTTGAGAAGGGCGCATGCCCATCAATTCATATTTTGGGAGAAAAAAAGAATATTGGTGATTACCTATCCTGCTCTGATTTTTTTATTCTGTCTTCTTCTTGGGAAGGCTTGCCAATATCTCTACTTGAAGCGATGTCAAAGGGGGTCGTTCCCGTTTGTACTCCAGCTGGCGGGATTCCAGATGTAATAGTCGATGGAGTTACGGGTTATTTGTCTACGTCGTTTAATAGTGAAGACTTTTATTTGACAGTCAAACGAGCATTAGCAGACGCGGATATACTTGATAGAAACAAGATCGTACAAGAATATCGAAACAAATATTCAATGACAGGATGTATGGAGGACTATCTAAACATATACGTACAATAAAAATGGTTAAGGGCCTTACAGAAATAAGTAAGCATGTGCTTACAGTAGCTCCGCAGTTCAAAAATCATCGAGGAGGAATAGGAGCAGTTATTGCGTCGTATGCGATCCATATTAGGGATTTTAAATTTGTTGCTACGTACGACGGGAGATATGGAGTGATTAGGAATATAGCATTTTTTGTTTTGTCACTACTGCGAGTAACCTGGAAATTGTCTACAGATCGCTCAATCAAAATAGTTCATATCCACGGAGCTTCTAAAGGAAGTTTTCTAAGGAAATACTTAATTTTTTTGATGGCTAAATTTTTATTCAGGAAAAAGGTGATATATCACCTGCATGGTGGAAAGTTTCATCTTTTTTACGAAAATAGTAATTTCATTATTCGTTTTCTAATTAGGCACTTATCAGAATGTGTGGATGTTTTTATTTGTTTATCCACCTATTGGCAGATATACTTGTCTAAAGAGTTCGATATAAGAAATCTTACAGTTGTCAACAACCCTGTTTCCCTAGCCCCGCGACCATATCATATTTACGAAGATAGCAAAGAAGAGATATTAAACATGCTATTCTTGGGGAGAATTGGGGATACTAAGGGTATTTTCGATCTGCTAGATGTTATCAAAACATATAGGCAAGAATGGGAAGGAAAAATAAAGCTGAAGATAGGAGGAGATGGTGAAGTAAACCGTCTAAAGAACTATATAGAAACACATTGTCTTTCCAGCATTGTCGAGTATATAGGCTGGGCGGATGGTGATAAGAAGCACGAGTTATTATCCCGATGCAATGTATTAGTATTACCTTCTTATAACGAAGGGCTTCCTATCTCCATATTGGAAGCGATGAGTTATGGTAAAGGAATTATTTCAACGACGGTTGGTGGAATACCGGAAGTCGTAAAACATCAAGAAAACGGATTTTTGATAACGCCAGGCGATTTTGATGGCCTGGCCGAAGCTATAGATCGACTTGTTCAAAGTCCACAATTGAGAAAGGCCATAGGAGAAACTTCAAAGCGGCGTGTAGAACCATATCTTATAGAGAATGTACTAATACAACTTAATTCAATATACAGTTATGAAAGCATGGATTAAATTTAAGTCGAGAAATAACTTTATAGTCGATAAAAAAATCGAAACTATAAAGAGCCTTCATAAGATGACATATGAACAGTTGATTGAGTATAAGAATATTCGTTTTATAGAATTGTTAAAGCGAGCTGTCTCAAAATCTGTTTTCTATAAAAGATTGTATGCGGAGCATGGAGTCAATATAAATAGTATATCCAACGTTGAAGATATTACTCGTCTACCTATTCTCAATAAAGAAAGTGCTCGAGAGAACGCTCCTGATATTATTACCTGTCCGAAATTTCTGACGATAAAAGGCTACACAAGTGGTACTTCTGGAAGTCCCTTGACTGTCTATCGATCCTATGATTCAATTCTGAATGAACAAGCTTACCAAATGTACTTTCGATATATGCATGGCTTAAAGAAAGGAGATCCTATTGTGTCCATGCGAGGTACTCTCGATAAAACAAAAATTTATTTACATGATAAATTTGAAAATATACTGTACCTCTCAAGTTATAATATCAATACAAAAACAATCAATCAATACCTTGAATTAATACGTGAATTTAAACCCAAAGGAATACTAGCTTACCCTAGTTCGTTAGAAAATTTATGTAATGAGCTTAGTAAAATAAGTGCATACTGTCATATCCCAGTTGCTATCACATCTTCTGAAACGCTATACGATTTCCAGCGTGACAAAATAAGTGAATTTATAGGAGCTACGGTGTTTGACTGGTATGGCAATGCTGAAAGAACAGTGGCAATCAGTCAGTATCCGGACGGCGATTATTATGAAGTTCCAGGATATGCTATTGTTGAACCGTATAAAGGAGAACTATTAACAACCTCGCTTATCAATACTGCTTTTCCCCTCATTCGGTATCACGTCAATGATAGAATTTCATTTTCATCGAGACTAAATAGTAATGGCTATCCGTCTGCGCTTAAAGCGACGTCTATTTTAGGGCGTGTTGATGATGTTGTGATCCTATCTGATGGCACTAAGATCGGGCGGTTGGGTGTAGCGTTTAAAGGTATTGAGAACCTACTCTACGCCCAAATACATCAACATGAGATTGGATCAATTACGGTATTTGTCGTTCCGAAATTTTCTCCATTAGATACTAAGGCATTGGAACGCAATTTACGTAAGTTGCTAGGAGAGTCAATAAACATAGTCTTCCGCGAAGTAAATGAAAAAGATATTGAGAGATCAAAAGCGGGGAAATATAAACTTGTTGTTAATAAAATAAACCGGGATGAATAGTGTTAGATGGTATTGGAGCAGGCTTCGTACAATGTCGTTATTCGAGATTGTGTACAGACTTGGGCAATATAGACAAAAGGTAGAAGAGAAAGCTAAGACGAAATATTTCGATCACCGTGAAGATACGTATGCCCGAATCTTAAAAAGACAGCTTCAGCAAACGGACATCAAACGATGGCATACTTTGGATTTCCAAAATCTAGAAGAATATAAAGCTTTTGAAACATACAAATTTTTTAATCAGGAGATTAATGTATTTCATTCAATAGATTGGCATTTAGATGTTTCAACAGGAAGAAGTTTTCCTTTAACTTTTTCGAAAGATATCGATATACGGTCAGATAAGTATGGTTCAGCCAAGGTAGTATGGGAATTAAATAGATTACAGTTTCTGATTCCCTTGTTATTAAGATATAAGGCTAGTAAAGATGCCGAAGATTTACGGAGGTTTCAACAACTCGTGACAGACTGGATAGAAGTGAATCCATACCTCCGTGGAGTGAACTGGTACAGTAACATAGAAGTCAATATACGTTTAATTGTTTGGTATTACTGCTGGGAACTGTTGTTTTCGGAAGAAGATGTAGTCAGAGATACAGTTTTCTTGAAGTTTGCAGAGAAGGTTTGGCTTCCTTCGATATACGAACACTGTGTGTATAGTTTTTCAAATCCATCTAAGTTCTCATCCGCAAATAATCATTTGGTTGCGGAATATTCTGGGTTATTTATGGCTTCTCTAAAATGGTCCTTTCCCGAATCGGCTAAATGGAATAAATATGCTCAAAAAGGTCTCGAAAAGGAAATACAAATGCAATATTCGCAGGGCGGTGTGAACAAAGAACAAGCAGCTGAATACATTCAATTTATTACGGATTTTTTCCTTATCCCTTATGCGGCCTCTCAAGAAAGAAATAGCGGTCAATTTTCTGAAATGTATAAGAGCAAGCTGTATAAAATTTTTAACTATATCTACGAATTGCTGGATATTAATAAGGGCTATAGAAAATATGGTGATGAAGATGATGGAAAGGTTCTAGCTGTTTCATTAAACCAACATTTTGACAACTTCTCTTCAATATTGACCTCTGGTGCAATTTTATTTAATGAAGGTAAGTTTAAAGCTGTTGACAATGGATTTGATTTGAAGAATCTTTTATTGTTTGGGAGCAAGAGAATTTATCAATACAATCTTATTGGAGACAAAAATATACAAAGGAATTCAGCTTTTTACCCTGAAGATGGGCAGTTTATATTTAGAAAGCAGGAAGGTATTAAAGAGATATACCTGCACTTCGATGCCGCACCTCTAGGGTTTTTATCGATTGCTGCTCATGGTCATGCAGACGCACTATCACTAGCCTTACATGTCCACGGTACCCCAGTGTTAGTTGATGTGGGGACGTATACTTACCATACAGAACGGGAGTGGAGAGAATATTTTGTCAGCACACGCGCGCACAATACCTTATGTATCGATTTAAAAAATCAAGCAGAATTAACTGGACCAACTATGTGGCATAAGCATTATCGATGTGAGGTACTGGATGTGCAACAAGGTAGTGAAATTGAAAAAATTTCCGCTACACATTCTGGGTACAAGGGTATTAATTGTCAGCATATTCGAACAATAAACTTCTTAAAAAAGGAAGATAAGTTCATCATCGAAGATGAAATTGTGTTAGATAGAATAGATCGAACGGTAGAATTACCTTGGCATCTCCATCCCGATATCATTATTGAAGGTCGCCAAAATAACGAATTTCTTTTGAAAAATCGTACAGGAAAAGAATTGGGGATGCTTATTCTAAGTCTAGATTTGGATATTTCGCTGCACAAAGGAAAGGAAAAGCCATTTTTGGGGTGGTACTCAGATGCGTTCATGGTGAAACGCCCAACCACTACCATTCTTGGTAGATTGAAAACAAAAGGTATAAAAAAAATAAAAATTAAATCAGAAATTAACATAGCTTTTTAAATTATGGATATTAGCATTTTTGGATTGGGGTATGTCGGTTGTGTGAGCTTGGGTTGTTTGGCTCAAAACGGACACAAAGTAATCGGCGTAGACGTCAGTCAGAACAAAGTAGATCTGATAAACAATGGAAAGCCTACGATTATCGAGGCAGACATCGATAGAATAATACAAGAACAGTACGACGCGGGTAAAATATCAGCTACCGTAGATTCGGAAAAAGCTGTTTTAGAATCTGAAATAAGTATCATTGCGGTCGGCACACCGAGTACGGAAAGAGGTCACCTAAACCTGCGCTATATATTCAACGTAGCAAAAAGCATTGGCGAGGCGATTAGACAAAAAACAGGCTTCCATATCGTGGCACTACGCTCCACTATCATGCCGGGAACTTGTGATAAGATTGCCACTATTATTGAAGAATCATCGGGTAAAAAAAGGAATGTTGCGTTTGCAGTAGTGGATAATCCCGAGTTTTTACGAGAGGGTACGGCAGTAAAAGATTATTACAATCCGCCATTAACCCTAATCGGATCAGATAATAAAGACGCCGCCGAAAAACTAGCATTATTATATGAAGATCTACCAGCTGAGATAGTAATCACGGATCTTAAAGTTGCCGAGATTATGAAATACGTAAATAATACGTTTCATGCATTAAAAATTTCTTTTGCAAACGAAATAGGAAATATCTGTAGTGAAATCGGTATCGACTCACATGATGTTATGGATATCTTTTGCAAAGATAGGCAACTAAATATCTCGTCGTATTACTTCAAACCTGGATTCGCATATGGGGGGTCTTGCCTTCCTAAAGATTTGAGAGGCTTGCAAACATTGGCGCATGATTTTTATGTCGATGTTCCGCTAATAGATAGCATTGATAAAACCAACGAAATGCAAATTGCCAGAGCAGTAAAGATAATCAGTAAATATTGGAATAAAAAACTGGGATTCTTAGGCTTAAGTTTCAAAGAAGGGACTGATGACTTACGCAATAGTCCGGCAGTGAAGGTGGTCGAATCGCTCTTGGGTAAGGGAGCCGATATAACGGTATATGACCGGAATATAAATACCTCTATGCTTACCGGCACAAACAAAGACTATATTGATGCACGGATACCTCATCTTTCACGACTTATGGATTGCGAGTTAGATCGTGTAATCAATAATTGCGATGTATTGGTGGTCAATACGAAGGAAAAAGAATTTATCGAAAAGTTGAGAGGTATAGAAGACAAAATAATTATTGATTTTGTAAGACTTGGAGATGAATTTTTAACCAAAGAGAATTACACGGGTATTAACTGGGGAAGGAAGCTAGATGTGGGTGAGTATATTTCGAGTGAAGACACTGTACTAAAAACTGTATAAGGTAATGAGTTTAATCGGAAAACATATTTTGATCGTGGTGGAGAACTTGCCTGTACCATTCGATAGAAGGGTTTGGCAGGAAGCAACGACGCTCAAAGAACATGGAGCAGATGTTTCTATTATCTGTCCGCAAATGAAGGGTTATGTTGCGCCATATGAGGTTATTGAAGGGATTGAAATATACCGTCATCCATTACCTCTTGAAGCGCGTGGGGCCATTGGCTATTTATTAGAATACGGAACGGCTATCTATTGGGAGATGAAGTTGGCATTTAAGATTTTCAAAAAAAAACCCTTTCATGTTATACATGGTTGTAACCCACCCGATTTAATATTTATTACAGCTTGGTTCTTTAAGCGTAGAGGAGTGAAATACATATTTGATCATCACGACATTAATCCCGAGTTATATATCGCAAAATATAATAGAAAGGATCTGTTTTATAAATTAATGATTCTTTTTGAACGCTTAACATTTAAGAGCGCGGTGGCTAGTATAGCCACAAACGAATCATACCGGGAAATAGCTATAAAGCGTGGTAAAATGAAACCCGCAAACGTCCAGATTGTACGCAGTGGTCCGAAGCTAGAAAGATTGAAACTTCAAGAGCCTAAGCTTGAATATAAGAAGGGGCGTAAATATTTGATAGGTTACTTAGGTGTAATAGGAGAGCAGGAAGGTATCGATCTGCTCTTGGAAAGTATAAAACATATCGTTTCTCAGCGAGAGGATACGCAGGTTGCTATTGTAGGAGGTGGGTCAGATCTTGAAATTCTGAAAAAATTATCAGTTAATATGGGTTTATCTGACTATGTTGACTTCTATGGTCGTGTCTCTGATCAGCTTATGATCGATATATTAAATACGGCAGACGTTTGTGTAAATCCTGATAAGCCCACGGAGATGAATAATCTTTCAACGATGAACAAGATTATGGAATATATGGCGCTGAAAAAACCTATTGTACAATATGATTTGAAAGAAGGCCGGTTTTCTGCTCAAAAAGCGTCTTTATATGCGAATAACACAGATACAAAGGATTTTGCCAAAAAAATCGTGTACCTATTGGACAACGAATCTGTTCGGGTAGATATGGGAGAATACGGTTATAGCAGAGTTTTAAATGAGCTGTCTTGGGAATATGAAAGCAAAAAGTTAATTCAATTTTATGAAAAAATATTCTCAGGAGAATTTTCTTAGATTAATGAAAAAGGACCTCTTTATGAAAAGGATTGTGTTCTGGAATGCAGTTTTTATACTGTTTTCGGAAGCACTGTTTGCGCAACAGGTAAAAGTTCCCATATGGAATGGTCGTGTCGAAACACAGGCGGGCTATAGTAGCAATGACGCCGTTCCATTATGGATGCGCTCAAACCAGTTTGGATCTGTTCCGGTGGTGGGGTTATCCAATAGCTGGATTGGAAGTTTCTATAAAACCTATGGAAAGCCACACGACCCAAATGACTTTTCAACTGTAGATTGGGGGCTGGATATCCAAACGAGAATTAATTTAGCCGAGAAGACATCTGCTCAACTGATAGAGGGTGCGATTAAAGCAAAATGGTGGATATTTGAAGGACGAGCGGGACGGAGCAAAGATATTGTTGGACTGAATGGCGATAGCACGTTGAGCTCGGGAAATTTTGCAATTTCTGGAAATGGATTGGGTATCCCAAAACTGGAAATCCGTGTCCCAGATTATTATCGATTACCGTTTTGGAATGGATTAGTTTCTTTAAAAGGGAGTTTTGCACATGGTTGGGTCGGAAGACGTTTAATAGACCCTCGGGCTTTTTTGAAATTTTCTGAAGACTACCGTGTTAATACTTTTTACCATCAAAAATCTTTGTACGGACGAATAGGCCGGGAGGGAGCCAAGCTAAATTTATATGGGGGAATAAATCATCAGGCCTATTGGGGAAATGAAAGTGAAGTATACGGAGATAAATATACGCTCACTGATCTGGAAACTTTTTGGTATGTCTTGTCGGGTAAAGCATATGGAGAACCGGGGATTCCACGATCGAAAATTGGAAATCAGTTAGGCTCTATTGACATGGGGTTATCTTATGATTTTAACGACATTAGGCTTATCGGATATAGACAGAATCTTTATGATGTGGGGGCTATTTCCAAATTGGCGAATATCAGCGATGGGCTGAATGGGATGATTATCGAGAATTTGAGAGACGATAAAGATGATTCAGATAATTGGAAGTGGAAGAAATTTCTTCTGGAATTTTTCTATAGTAAAGATCAAGCCGGTTACCCATGGTCGAAAGCAACAGCATCTGGCGACGAAGATTATTATAACAATTCTTATTACTTAGAAGGTTGGTCTTATCAGGCGGCAGGCTTAGGAAATCCACTGATTATACCAGCAACCGATGCAAAAGCAGGGCAGGTTTCTAATCCACTTAAATACTTTATAAGCAATCGGGTCTTGGCTGTGCATCTGGGAGCAGATATGGATATCTATAAAACCAAGATACTCCTCAAAGCAACCTATGCGCGGCATTATGGTAATTTTTCTACAAGTGAATGGGGCGGGTCTACCGGAAGCGAATTTGGAGAGTCTTATGGGAAGTTTATACCCGTGAGTCAGTTATCTGCATATTTAGAGGCAAGTCGTCGTCTTTCACGCGGTTTTTCTACAGGAATTGTAGCAGCAATGGATCATGGGAAGATGCTGAACAATAGCGTAGGAGGCTATATATTCCTTGCAAAAAGATGGTAATTGATAAAGTACGAATTTTTGTGTAATATAAATATGAAAAATAGAAAAATAATTATCACGGGGGGTGCTGGCTTTATCGGTTCACATGTGGTTCGAGAGTTTGTTAGGAACTATCCGGACTATCATGTAATCAATCTTGATGCACTAACGTATGCAGGAAATCTGGAGAACCTGAAGGATATCGAAAACGAGCCGAACTATACTTTTGTCAGGGCAGATATTACAGATGCAAAATATATTTTAGAGATCTTTGAAGAGTATCAACCGGATGGTGTTATTCATCTGGCTGCAGAATCTCATGTCGACCGTTCCATCAGCGATCCGGGTGCATTCGTCATGACCAATGTGATCGGAACCGTCAACTTATTGAATGCGGCAAAAGAGATATGGAAAGATGATTTAGAAGGAAAACGCTTTCACCATGTTTCTACCGATGAGGTCTATGGTGCACTGGGTGATACCGGGCTCTTTAAGGAGGAGACAAAGTATGACCCACATTCGCCTTATTCGGCTTCGAAGGCATCCTCGGACCATTTCGTAAGAGCCTATCATGATACTTATGGCGTGCCCATTGTACTGACCAATTGCTCGAACAATTACGGTCCGAACCATTTTCCGGAAAAACTAATACCATTGTGTATCCATAATGTCCTGAACGGCAAACCCCTTCCGATCTATGGCGACGGCAAGTATACGCGCGACTGGCTGTTTGTGATCGACCACGCGAAGGCCATTGACCTGGTTTTCCATAATGGACGCAACGGAGAGGCCTATAATGTGGGGGGATTCAACGAGTGGCAAAATATCGACCTAGTCAAAGAGCTGTGTAAGCAGATAGACGAAAAACTGGGCAGGCCGGAAGGTACATCGGCGCGGTTGATCACCTTTGTGAAGGACCGTCCGGGGCATGACCTGCGTTATGCGATCGACGCAACAAAGATTAATGAGGAACTCGGTTATGAACCATCGGTTACCTTCGAGCGGGGCCTTTCCCTAACAATCGACTGGTTCCTCAGTAATCAGGAATGGCTGGACAATGTCACTTCGGGAGACTACCAAAAATATTATGAAAAACAATATCAGGGATAGTATGAAAGTAACAGAGACGAAACTTAAGGGATGCTTTATACTGGAACCCAATAAATACGGAGATAGCCGAGGTTATTTCTTTGAGAGCTTTAACGAGCGCACTTTTAACGAAGTAACCGGGGCACAGACACATTTTGTGCAGGACAACCAGTCCTATTCGACACGCGGTGTACTTCGCGGTCTTCATGCCCAGGCGGGGGAACATGCACAAGCAAAGCTTGTGCGCGTATTGGAGGGGACCGTTATCGACGTGGCCGTAGATGCCCGTCGGGACTCGGCCACGTTTGGGGAGCATGTCGCTATCGAACTTTCCTCGGAAAACAACCTGCAGCTGTTTGTTCCGCGAGGATTTCTACATGGCTTCGTTGTATTGAGCGAGACGGCCACTTTCTTCTACAAATGTGATAACTTTTATAATAAGGAATCAGAATGTGGGATCCACTTTGATGATCCGGCACTGGGGATCACGTGGGGCATACCCAAAGAAGAAATGATTATTTCGGAAAAAGATGCGTTATTGCCGTATTTTAATAAAGTATTTAATAAAACACCGGAGGTTTAGTATATGACGAAAATTCTAGTTACAGGGGCATATGGACAGCTCGGTTCGGAAATCAGGGATATGCAGGACAATTATCCCGACTCCGGTTTTGTTTTTGTAGACCGTGAGGAAATGCCGCTGGATGACCTGGGCAAGGTTAGCGAGGTACTTGAAAAAGTCCGTCCTGATATCATTGTCAGCTGCGGTGCTTACACGGCTGTCGATAGAGCAGAATCTGAGCCGGAACTGGTGGATGTCATCAACCATCAGGCAGTTGCGGTGATGGCAGCCTGGGCGGAACAAAATGGTAAAAAACTGATCCACATCTCCACGGACTATGTTTTTCAGGGAAACAGCGATACGCCGCTAAAGGAAGATGAACCAACCGATCCGATCAACGTATACGGGCTAACCAAACAAAGGGGCGAGCGGGCCATTCTGGATTCTGGTGCCGATGCGGTTATCATAAGGACTGCCTGGGTGTATTCCAGTTATGGGGCGAATTTTGTGAAGACCATGATCCGCTTGATGGGGAAACGGGACGAGATATCTGTGATTTCCGACCAGATAGGTTCGCCCACGTATGCCCGTGACCTGGCTAAGGCGATTTTGGATATTGTCCATGGAGGAAAATGGGAGAACGGTATCTACCATTTCTCAAATGAGGGAACGATTTCTTGGTATGACTTTGCGGTAGCCATTCGGGATCTGAATAAACTGGACTGTCATATCGAATCTATTCCAACGGAAAAATACCCGACTCCTGCCAAGAGGCCCAAATACTCGATGTTAGATAAAAGTAAGATACGGGATACCTTCGGTGTGGAGGTCCCCGATTGGGAAGAAAGCTTAAGAGACATGTTAACTAGGTTGAACGACCAACAAACTGCATAACCATGAAAGGAATCATACTTGCCGGAGGTTCCGGCACACGCTTACATCCGCTGACGATGGCGGTCTCGAAACAGTTGATGCCGGTGTACGACAAGCCGATGATCTACTACCCGCTATCTACGTTGATGCTCGCAGGAATCCGGGAGATACTGGTCATCTCGACTCCGCATGATCTTCCCCATTTTGAGAAGCTGCTTGGTGACGGATCGCAGATCGGCTGCAGTTTTGAATATAAGGAACAGTCTTCTCCAGACGGTCTTGCACAGGCATTTATACTCGGCGAGGAGTTTATAGGGCAGGATAAGGTAGCTTTGATACTGGGAGACAATATCTTCTACGGTTCGGGTATGTCGAAGTTATTACAGTCCTGTGCCGATCCAGAGGGGGGCTATGTTTTTGCCTATCCGGTACACGATCCGCAGCGTTATGGTGTAGTTGAGTTTGACGGTGAAAGTAATGTGGTGTCGATTGAAGAAAAACCTGCTGACCCCAAGTCGCACTATGCAGTACCGGGTCTGTATTTCTACGACAATGAAGTGGTTCATATTGCAAAAAATATCAAACCGTCCCCTCGTGGGGAGCTGGAGATCACGGACGTGAACAGGGAGTACCTCAAACGGGGTAAACTGAAGGTTGGAGTTTTCGACAGGGGTACTGCGTGGCTGGACACGGGCACGATCCAGTCGCTGATGCAGGCAGGCCAGTTCGTGCAGGTTATAGAAGAACGTCAGGGCATGAAGATCGCTGCAATAGAGGAGGTGGCATACCGTATGGGATACATCGATAAAGATCAGTTGTTAAAAGTCGCTGAGCCGTTGATAAAAAGTGGGTACGGCGAGTATTTGAGGAAGTTAGTACAAATATAATTCATCGCTAAAATATCAAAATCAGAGTTACTTTTTCTGTTTTTGATGTGAAAATATAGGGCGATCGTCTTAATGCATTTTCGGTAGGAATCGTAACAAAAATTGATCTTGGCAAGATATTGACCCATAGTATGGAACGCCATGTATTTCTTGTCCAGCAATGGTAAGAAGCTATTAACATAGGTGTTTACTATTCGACTAAACAACAAAGAATAAGAACGCAATGAGCAATGTTATACATGTAATTTTATCGGGAGGTGTGGGAAGCCGTTTATGGCCTTTGTCCCGTAAGAGCAACCCGAAACAATATTTGAATTTATTTAAGGAAGGATCCCTTTTTGGTATGACCGTGGCACGCAATAAAACGTTGTGTGATAAAGTAACGGTAGTAGGTAACCGCGATAATCATCAACTGAGCAAAGAGGTACTGGAAAGTCAGGGAATTTCCTATACCGACATCGTTGAAGCTACCCCCCGCAATACGGCCGCTGCTATTGCTTTTGCTGCTTTAGCGGCTAAGCCAGAAGATATTTTGGTCGTCACCCCGTCTGATCATGTCATTGTAGGAGATAAACCTTATGTGCAGGCTATACAAACAGGAATCGAAAAGGCAAAAGAAGGTCACATCGTAACATTCGGTATCCAGCCAACACGTCCCGAAACGGGATATGGTTATATCGAATATGAAGAAGATCGCGTATTTTCCTTTCGGGAAAAGCCAAATCAAGATACAGCAGAAGATTTTATCGAACGGGGTAACTTTTTGTGGAATTCAGGGATGTTCTGTTTTCGTGCTGACACACTCCTGCAAGAACTACAGCAGTTTGAGCCGAAAGTCTATGCAACAGCACTGGCGGCTTGGCAACACCAAAAAAATGGTAAACTCGACGAAAACCTTTCTAAGAAAATTCCATCGATTAGTATTGATTATGCGGTTATGGAACGTTCTAAAAAGATTCGTGTGGTCGCCACAAAATTTGAGTGGTCGGATCTCGGTTCTTTTGAAGCACTATATGATTATTTGTTGTCTAATGGTTATTCCGTCGACGAACAGGGTAATATGGTAATAGGATCCGAAATGTACACCGCGTTTGTTGGGTTGAAGGATACAATTGTGGTGTATACGGATGATGCCTTGCTTTTTGTACAGAAAGAGAGATCACAGGATGTGAAGAAAATCTATAATACCTTAGAAAAGCATCAGTCTAAGTTGATTGATTAAACAAAACTTGAAATAGGCTAGAACAAAACTATGGAAACCAAACCTACAGCAAAAAAAGAAGACTACAACCCCGGGCCACGTGTCGGGATTACGTTTTCGACATTCGACTTATTACACGCCGGACATATCATGATGTTGGCGGAGGCCAAGCGCCAGTGTGATTATCTAATCTGCGGTTTGCAAATGGATCCTACATTAGACCGGCCAGAGAAAAACGCACCGACCCAAACGGTCGTGGAACGGTATATCCAACTGCGCGGATGCCAGTATGTCGATGAAATTGTCCCCTATTCCACCGAACAGGATTTGGAAGATATTCTCCGCTCCTTTAAACTGGACGTACGCATTGTAGGGGATGAATACCAAGATAAGAATTTTACCGGACGGCAATACTGTGAAGAGAAGGGCATCGAGTTGTATTACAATAGCCGTGACCATCGTTTTTCCAGCTCGGGACTTCGGAAAATAGTTTACGATAAAGAAGTGTCAAAAAAGGAAAAAATGGAGGCTGTTAAGGATGTAATAGACTTAAATATCGCTAAATAACAACAGTCATATTCTTCCGACAGTTATCTATGTATATCGGATGACTGTCGGAAGTTTTTTATAGCGCGACCAACTGTCATTCTCCCATTATGATCTTGCGCAATTCGTCCAAATATCAATTTATCTGAGTTTTCAGAATCAGGAAAATTTCACTAAGTTTGAACAACAAGAGGTTGAAACCAAATTAGGAAGGAGTGATTGTTAGCCGGTAATTGATCAATCAGGATATTATGCGTAAAATAAACATATCAACATCCGATATAAAATCTTGCATTATAGTTTTGTTGTCCTTTTCAATCTGTTTAAATGCGGCTATTCTTGCAGCGCATACAATACCCGTTTTGGGACGTTTGGACGTTGCTACTTTTGGAAAGCTTCTCACCTATGTACTTTCGCGGATGATGTTTGTTGGGATTTTTTTTTCAGCTTGTTTTACGCTACTTTTTATGTATGTGCTGTCGATTATCCCCATGCAAGCCAAAACGGCAATAGCCCGATTAAAGAGAATTGACCTATTCCCTTATCTGTTCGTGATTGCTTTTTTCGGATGGATGTTTATGCTTGGTCCAACTGAAAAAGCTCCAGTTTATGATCCGTTTGATCCGCGAAACATACAAGAAATGTATAACAAAGTACATCCTACGGATCCAGCTCTGAAAGAGCTGCTTAAGGAGATTGACATGCGGTACTATTGGATAGTTGCCGGCGTCGGTTTACTTGTTTTGGCGTGTTTTAAGTCCTTGCATACTCATTTTATCCGGCTTGTAGATACACTTCTTTTGACGTTGTCGGAAATTATACCCGTCGATGAGCGCCCGACAACCAATTCGCAGATGAAAGAAGAGGTTGAAGATGTCTGTCTAGTTTATGGGAGTAGTGATGAACTGCTAGCGGGCGCTACACACTTAGCTAATACGTATGCAAAAGCTCCTTCTGACGAAGAAACAATCCCTTTCGGACTGGATAAGGTGGCGTTCGTATACAGAGACGACCGCCTTTTTTCAATCCTAAAGCAGGGATTTGCGATACCCACCACTTTCGGTGAGGGAGAAACAATAGAGTCTATCTATGAAGGCGCGTTTCTACACATTAATAAGGCCCTGTATATTCGCTTTGACCATATCACATTTTTCGATTTTGATAATCTAAAAGTCGGTGTTACCCCACAGTTGATAGAGATATTTCAGAAACTTAACCGCCCGAGTGTTAAGGAAAAGCTGTGGTCCTATCGCAGTGGCGATCATGCAGACTATTCCTTTGATATCCATCCTGACCTGGTTGCAAAGCTGAAAAGAACATTAGAGGATGACGATTAGGGAAGTAGCGAATCCCTCCAAGTACGTCCTTAGTGCGCACTCTCATAGTGCAAATTTTTTTTGATTAAAAGTAAATACCATGGATACTTTATTTGCAGACTCTAATCAATTGGTTTCTGAGACAGATGTACCACCCGGTCCTACTTTATACAAACTCATCAATAGATCTTATGTAAATTCATCAATACATATTATGTAAATTCGTCAAAACGAATTACTTATTCAAGCAATTAGACAAATTCGAGTCGCATGTAAGCCCTCATGCTGTACAAAAAGTATTGTTATATGGTGGGAACGAAGCCCAGCGCCGGACCCAGTACGATATCCTAAGTTGGAAGCAAGCGTCTGACGGACTCTATTTCGGGAAATAAATTCGATGCCTTTTCCTAATTAACAACCTTCTTTCTTGCCGTTGAATGTGGAGTTTACAAGATTTCAGACTGCTATAAAGTTCTGGTTACGTCTATCGCCATTTTGGCTGATTTTAAAGTAAGGTTACTTCCGTTGTTTTCCACCCTTGAAATGTACTCACGTTTTTTGTCGACCAATTCAGCGAGCTCGGATTGTGTTAATTGTCTTTCTTCCCGGGCGTTTTCAATTTCCAACCAATTTTTCTCCGTCAAAAAAGCAGAACACTCTCCAGATATTTGAGCCGAGTTGAATTCTCGCTTCATACAATCCTTCCGTTCCCGTCAAATGCTTCAAATAGTTTGACGAGGAAGATTTCTTGTTATGCCCATTCTCTCGTCCAATTAAACATTTCGTCGCTGTATTCGCTAACTACCCGAATTTACAGTGGGATGAAAAAAATCAGGTACTTGAAAATAAGCATATTTACAAGTACCTGATGATGAAGGTTAATACCCACTTATGGAGTTACATTTCTCCGGGAAGACGCGGCTGCGGTTATTTCGCTGGTGTTTTCAAACATTTCGTCGAAATAAGCCTGCAATTCCACCTCGTCATCGACATGAGCCGGCGTCTTTAATTCACAAGGCAACTGTGTCGCTAACGGCGAACAGCCTGACAACCCTGGATTTGATTGTGTCCAGGCTGCCGGATTGTCGATTTGGTTTGCGTCACTGCTATTAAAGTACCATGTGTTTTCGTCCTGCAATTTGTCAAAAGATTGCATAGCGATTGCTCCGCCAAGCACGGCTACAGCGAACAATACGGACGTTACTAAATTTTTAATCTGTATTTTCATAATTGTTTAATTTACGTGTTTATACTATCTGTTCTGCGGATCCTCGATCTGTCGACCGACGATTTCCTAGGTTTAATTGCTGCTCCCGCCTACCGGGAAATACCGCAAATTTTCGTTTATACTGTTTGATTTTCATATCATGCTAGTTTTACAATTTTTTACCACGTCGTGCTTTAGGATAGCATTTTTGCGTAACCGTTACGATAAAATTAAGGCTTTACCTAACCGGTTTTATAAAGTACCTGTATGTTGCCGTTTTGCCTACGCTAAAACGCGTTTTGCTACCTGTTTTCCTGTACAGTATAAACTCTGATATGATGAACGCGCTAAAGCCGACCTTCAAAAATTGAACAGAAAGTTTTAATGGAATCATACGATTCATTGGCGGATGTTATTAAACAGCTAAATGTAGAAAAGGCCGAAATGAGCTGTTTCCGTCCTCATTTGGTCAAGCTACTTGAAGAAGGAAAAATTCAATATACGAAAGTAGGCAAGCATCGCCGAATAGTTTTTGAAGATGTGGTGGAATACAAAAAAACAAATGAAAATTTATACTCAATGAATTCTTTTTGCGTATGGATGGTTTCTTAGCGAGCCTATGAATCTAATTAGCTCTTCCTGTGACCCGTTTATTGGATTCGAAATTCCGATTTATCCTCTAATTTTGTATCCAGGGATATGCAGGGGTTTAAATTTTTCTAGATCCTCGGACATGCCTATAAACCTACTTCTTGAAGAAGTAACAAGTCTATCTGCCTTGACAGGTTTATAAACTGTCTTAGGAGTTTCACATTTAGTTTGTTTCCGCAAAGATGTCTTCATATCGTTTCACTATATCTTTTGTACTCTTGTTGAAGATATTCGGTATTACAAATATAACGGAATTTTTTTGGTTTCCGAATACATTGTAATCATTTTGGAATGAACGTCTTAGAATTTCAGAATAGGTTTTATATCGTTTGTTGTTATCGTTGGAAGTTTCGTGTATTAGATTAGCGGCCAAGAATCCCCAGATTCTTAAGTTGTATTTGTTTTGGAACATGACCATAATGTCCATCAACGTCCCTCCAATCTTACCAAAAGAGTTTTGCTTTGTAAGGCAACGATAGCGAAGATCTTGAACGGTCTCTAAGACATACACTCGAGGTGTTAGGCTAATTTTGGGGTAATAATCCATCGTGAGGAGTCCTTCCGGATATTCTTTAACGCTCACGATATATTTAATGCAACCTCTGTGGTTATGTAAAAAAAATTTGAAGATATACTCTCGTAGGTAAGTTTCGTTTGTGACGAACTTATTTGGGCGTATCTGTACAAGTTTGTATGGTATACTACTGTCAAACATAATAGATTAAAATTAAACCCTTCCCCGACAATCAACCTCCTCAGCTCACTCACCTATAACCTTGTCAAATCCAAAAGAGCTTGGGTTTACCCTTGTCTTCTTACTCGTTTTCCTAAAAAGGTACTCTCTTTCTCCTCATTATAACTTGTATTGGGCTATCATAGTATAGGCTTCTCAGGAAGAAAATCTTTAGGTGACATGCCAAAGTGGTCGGCAAGTTTGTTAATATGTTTTAAGTTATATTTAGCAGCATGGGAAGCACTCTCAACGTTACCTATAAATGACGGTTTCACCTCTAAAATATTGGCAATATCTTCTTGGCGTAAGTTATTTTTAATCCTTAAATTCCTCACGAAATCAATTATATATTGCTCAATTTTTTCCACTTCAATAGCCAAACAGATTCTAAGAACGAAGTAGGGAAAAGATTTTACTAAAAATTACACATATATGTGTGAATATGATAAAATTTTATTAAATTTGTTTTGATATTCACGCAATAGACTGCTTGAGTATTTGGCGTTAAATAAAAAGTCTCGACAGCAAATTCCGACAATTTGTAATCAGAGCGAGACGATAGATTAATGCCCAAGGTGATATTTTGCGTACTTTTGTACCGCTATAGCACTAAGGGCTCTATCGTAATCCCGTTTCTGATAGGCGTCGGAACCTTGCTGTTCGGTGGATAGGGCTCTGCTATAGTTCTTCCTGCCGAAAAAAGAGACTCACATAAATTAGAAGTGAGCCATGAGAAACCACAAAAAGCAACTTTGCAAAAATTTAATTACTGCTCCTGAGTAGCTCCGGATGCTAGTATAGAACCATGGATGCGTGTTACGAAACCGATAACTTATAATTATGAAAAGCCGGACTTCTCGCATTCCAATTCATCTTATTTATGAACCGCGATGCGCTAAAGAGCCGATGTTAACGAGATAGCTAAAGCATCTCGCCCCGGTAATTTTACCAGCTCGCATAAACAACAAAAGAATGCAGAAATTTTGCAAAGGGGAGCCCTATGCCCTGATCAAAAAGAACAAGACCATATGTCCCATATGGGAAATCAGACGACTACCGAAGGGAAAAGGGAAGGAGGTCGAGTATGGATTATAGATACGTACCGCTCCTTCAAAATGCAAAAGAAATTACAGAAGAAAATTACGATCCGAAAAAGAAAGTCCAGGCTTTCTGGGATAGATATGGCGTTAATGACAGTCGCCTGCATATCCTTAACATGTTTTTAGGCTACAGGGGCGAAACGGAACTCCAAGAAGGACTCCGTGAGGAGGAGATGGAGCAGTTTTCACATGACCTTATGGGATTGTTGATGGCGTACTATGTGGCCTGCCACGAAAAGATAAATCTTGAAGATATAATAATCCCGATTGATGATACACCTGAAAAAAGTGAACAAGATAAGCACTATGCCGGCATCCTCTATACGATACTTGGGCTGCGCCAATTTGAACAGAAATTTAAAACGTAAATAATGTACGATATAAAAAGACAATTCTTTTTTTCTTACGCCCTTCTTTGTTTTGTGTTGTTTGGTGCAGATGCCTTGGCGCAGTCTCCCGGTGTTCGGGAGGCTGCCGATAGGCAAGCCGAAATCAAACCGTTGCCGATAGGAGACACGGTGCCAGAAGAATTTTGGACGCAGGAATACCTATTTTATACCAACGGAGATACGGTAAGAAAATCATTGAACGCGTACAGGGACAAAATGCTGCTGCTCGATTTTTGGGCGACCTGGTGCAGCGCGTGCATCCAGAACATGCCGAAAGTGGACAGCCTGTTTAGCGAAACCGGATCGGAGAGCAAGATAATCTATGTGACAACCGATGACTTCAATAAAGTTCATGCATTCCGCGGCAGCAATGCGGTTACAAAGGGCATCGATATGGAGATCATCCTAGAGGATACGATATTGCGAAACTACTTTCCCCACTCCTTTATCCCGCACTATGCTATCGTGCGCGAAAACGGTATAGTTGCCGCGCAGGTCAATGAACTGGAAATGGACGGGGCATTGATACGCTCGCTGGCAGATGGTGCTGCCGCAACAGTGCGAAAAGAATATACAACCGATGGGAAAATACAGCCGTTTTTTCTGGCCGACCGGTATGGCAAAGCAAATCAATACCATTACTCCTTTTTCAGGACGGGATATAATCCTGTTTTCGGAGGGGCTAATATCAAAAGGCGGAACGAAAACGGAGTCTATTCACTGACCCTGGCGAATGTTCCCTTAAAAACATTGGTCGTTGAACTCGGGAAGCTTTATGCAGAGACATTCGGCGTACAATTTAACCCGGATTTTATAGAAGGGCAGCAGCATATTGAACAACAATATGTAACCTATGAATTTGCGGTGCCGACAGGAGAGGAAGCGACTTTTCTCCCTGCCCTGCTCCGTGATGTCCAACGGTATGTGCCGATCGACGTTACCCTAAACCCGAAGAAAAAACAAGTACTGGTGATATCTGCGGAATCCGTGCAAAACGAAGGTGCCCGGACGGCACTGGCCAGGATGGTACAGGCCAGAATGAATAACAGGCCAATGGTGTTGGATTACACCGATTCGTACCGGCATAAAAAATTGGCCGTTGACGGAGCTGATCTGGAGGGGCTCCGGAAATCCTTATCCTGCTTGGGCTACCATCTGGAAAGGAAGACCATGCTACTACCTTATATCTTAATCGAAAGGAGAAACGATGAAAATAACGGATAAACTATTCTTTTTTATACTTGTATTAGGGCTCCCATTACTGTCGATGGGGCAACACACGGTCTCTATAGCCATCAAAGACCAGCAGTCGTCAGAAAGCATAAAAGGCGCGACATGCACGGATAATACAAACCGAAAGGTATGGATGACAGATGAGGAAGGCATCGTGAGGTTGCCGGATATCGGGCGTGCGAGTCTGCATATTTCCGTGCGGCATATCAACTATAAACCGTTGGATACCGTATTGACTATAGAACCGGATGGCCGCTATACGCTTTTCCTGACGGGCTTGGCAAGAAGTTTGGAACAGGTGGAGGTATTCCATACGGGATATGACGCGGTTCCCAAAGAACGGCAAACGGGTTCCTTCGTGAATATCGGCAAGGAGCTGCTTTCCCGACAAACGGGAATGAACGTGCTGGATCGGCTACCTGCCGTAACGCCGGGGCTGATGCTGGATAAGGCGACGTCGTCGATCGCTTCTACCGGTATCCGGATCAGAGGGCTTAGCTCGATCCGCGGCCAAAAGGAGCCGCTGATCATTTTGGATGATTTCCCGTACGATGGGGATATCAATAACATCAACCCGGAAGATGTCGAAACCATTACCGTGCTGCGGGATGCGGCGGCCAGTTCTATCTGGGGGGCAAAAGCGGGAAATGGCGTCATCGTGATCACCACTACCAAAGCGAAAAAAGGACAGCCAACGCGGATTTCCTTTTCTGCCAACATGGGTGTGTCGCCCCAGCCGGACTTACGCTATGCAAACGTGATGGATGCAAAAGCGTTCATCGAGGTGGAGCGGTTTCTGTTTGATAACAATTTTTACAATTCTTTTGTCAGTTCCAGAAATCGCCCGGCACTCAGTCAGGCGGTGGAATTATTGCTGGCGCATAGGGAGAATAGGATAGCAAGCGCGGAACTGGAAGCGGGATTGACCGAGCTCGCCGGGATGGATGGTATAGCGGATTTTGAAAACCATGTATATGGTCGTTCGCTGCTTTCCCAAAATTTCATACAGGCATCGGGAGGAAAGGAGAACTATGGATGGGTCATTTCAGGCGGGTACGACAGGAGCCGCGACGAGTTGGACAATGAAACCAGACGGTTGACGTTCCGAACCAATCAGCGGTATGATCTGGCAAAAGGGCTCGGTATCGATCTGAACCTGCGGATGAATAACCAGCGGAATGATGGGGGAAAGAATGGACTGGATGGTATAAGGACGAGCTTCGGTAACCTGCCGCCATACGAAAGGCTGCTGAATGGGGATGGCATGCCAAGGGCAATCATGTACCGGCTGCGACCGTCTGCCGTCGAGGAGACTAGTGCAGGCCGTTTACTGGATTGGTCTTTCGTGCCGCTGGATGACCACCAGTATATGGACAGACAGGACGCGACCAAAGAGATCAACATAAACCCGACCATCACCTATACCAATAGATTAGGGTTTAGCGTGATCGGTAAATACAATTATATGTGGCAGCAGCATGCAAAGGATTACCTCTACGATCAGCAGAGCTACTATGTCCGCGATCTCATCAATGCGTATACACAGTTTCAACCGGACGGCTCGCCGCTTTATATCGTGCCGATGGGCGGTATAAGGGATCTGGCCAGATCGGAGACCGCGACGCATAATGCTCGCCTGCAGTTGGGCTACAATAGGCGTTTTGGGGAGCATCGGGTGGATGCGCTCGCCGGAGGGGAGCTCATCGCGACGGACATGCCGAGTTATAACCAGGTATTGTTTGGTTTTAACAGCGATACGTATACTAGCCGGGCGGTGGACCTGACGCAAACCTATCCACATGTTATTTCGCGTGCCCGCTCTTATATACCGGGGGCGAATGGAATCGCCCTGCACAAACGGCGGTTTGTCTCCATGTTTGCCAATGCTTCCTATTCGTTTCGATATAAGTATGTGGCTTCGGTCAGCTTGCGCAGGGATGCGTCAAATTTCTTCGGTATCGCCGCAAATGATAGCTGGAATCCATTGGGTTCTGTCGGGCTGTCTTGGGATCTCGCGAAAGAGAACTTTTTTAACACGGCGCTTTTTCCGGAGTTTAAATTGCGTGCGACCTACGGTAAAAGCGGTAATATAAACAGCAGTATGGTGGCGCTGACCACCATTGCCTATGAAGGGACTTCTTTTTATACCGGGGATCGGATGGCGCGGGTCACCAATCATGCCAACCCGGAACTGAAATGGGAAACGGTGTCTACGTATAACTTGGGGGTGGATTTCTCTACGCTGAAAGGACGGCTGTCTGCCAATATGGAGATATACCGTAAAACGGGGGACGACCTCTTCGGTACCTCGCCGATGGATTATACCGCCGGTGTGGGGTATAGCGTGGTACGGAATGTGGCAAAGATGAAAACGAGTGGAATGGATATAACCTTGAACAGCAAAAATCTGGTAGGCCGGTTCTCCTGGGACACGAACCTGAACTGGAGCTTCAATCGGGATGAGGTAACGGAGTACTTTTTAACGAACACGTATGGGCGGGATTTCGTTGGAAATGCGACGAACATTTCTGCCATCGAAGGAAAACCGGTATACGGAACGTATTCCTATGCTTGGGCGGGTCTTGATCCACAGACCGGAAAGGCCCGAGGCTATCTGCAGGGGGAAGCCAGCGATGATTATGTGGCCTTGACGGGTACCGCTACGGATATAAGCGATCTGGTGTTTCATGGTTCGGCGGTACCCAAAATGTTCGGCACATTGGGGAACAGGTTCGCTTACGGGAATTTTGATCTGGATGTACGGCTGTTGTTTAAACTTTCGTACTTCCTGAGAAGATCGAGCATCGGATACTACTCGCTCTTTTATGACAGCAGGACACATAGCGATTTCGATGCCCGATGGCAGCAGCCGGGGGATGAGCAGTATACGGACATTCCGGCATTAACGTACCCTTATACGGCGACGGAACAGGCTTTTTATACGAATTCCAGTCCGTTGGTCTACGATGCATCGCACATCAGGCTGCAATATATCAGGTTGGGTTATCAATCGGCTATTGGCATAGGAAACGATACCCGAAAGATAAATGCCAACTTCTACTTGGCCATGGAAAACCTCGGACTCCTTTGGCGGAAGAACCCATATGGGATTGATCCCGACTTTCCGGATGCGCTGGGTAATTATCCGACACCGGTGCGGTTCTCATTCGGGGTAAAATTAAATTATTAAAAAACAAAGAATAGACAGATGAACAGAACGATAAAAACTGGATGGTGGATATGCCTGTTTATGGCATGGGTTTCCTGTACGGATTTTTTGGAGGAGAAACCAAATGCGGCACTTTCCACGCCACACACACTGGAAGATTTACAGGCGATGCTTTCCAATTCAAATATTTTTGGAAAAGAGCCGATGTTATTGGAAGTCAGTACCACAGATTATTATCTGGAAGAAGAGAGTTGGCAGTCACTGGCAGATGAGGCACATAAGCGTGCTTACGTATGGGGTACACAGGGGTTGTTCCAGCAGAACCTGAGCAACGACTGGAAGACGGTATACGATTTGGTATACTACTGCAACACGGTGCTGGAAGGGCTTGAAGATATAGAAAGGAATGAAAAAAATGAAGCTGTTTATGACCGGATCAAGGGGGAAGCTTTGTTTTTTAGGGGTAAAAGCATGCTGCAGGCGGCGTTGTTGTGGGTGGAGGCCTACGACGATGGGTTGAAGGATAGCAAATTGGGTTTGCCGCTGCGCTTGGATACGGATTTTAACAAAACTTCGGTGCGTTCTACCATGGGGGAAACCTATGGTGCGATTTTGGAGGATCTGGAAGCAGCAGTAGTGTTACTGCCGGATTATCCACATCACTTAACGAGACCGAGCAAAGCAGCGGCCTTCGGCGCGCTGTCAAGGACATGTATGGCCATGCGAAAATATGAGGAAGCGTTTTATTATGCCGATGAGGCGCTGGCCATCCGTCAGGAGCTGTTGGATTTTAATGTATTGGATGAACAGCTTTCTTTTCCTATTCCCGAATACCACGAGGAGGTCATCTTCAGTTCTTTCTTTCAGATAGATCAGATTCTCGATCATACGCGGCTGCTGGTTTCTCCGGAATTGTTCGGTCTATATCGTGAAGACGACTGCCGCCGGGAAATACTATTTTCGGTTGCAGAGGACGGAAAAATATATTTCAAAGGTCGGTTTGCCGTGGGAGGTTATGCCCTGTTCAGCGGCATAGCAACCAACGAGTTGCTATTGAACCGGGCTGAATGTTATGCCCGAAAGGAAAACTATGAAATGGCTAGAGCGGATCTGCGAAGGTTGCTGGACAAAAGATACCGTCCGGGGTACGTGCTGGATATAGAGGACGACAGGCTTTTGTCTGTTATTTTGGAGGAACGTAGGAAAGATCTGCTCTTTAGGGGGATACGCTGGATGGATATTAAAAGGTTGAATAGGGAGGGGTATAATATCGTCCAGCAACGTGAGGCGGGAGGAGAAATGGTCTCCTTATCGCCCCACGATCTTCGGTATGCTCGGCCTATTCCGGAATTTGTGATCGATATTTCGGGTATGGAGCAGAATCCGCAGGAGTAAGCGGAATCCGACGACTTGTAAACGGCAATACCCTTATCTTGCCGTTTGCCTAACCTAAAAGGCCATTTGCCTCTCTTTTCTTATACAATGCCCCGAACATGCGCCACCAAACCCCAAAATGGCTGTGCTTATTTGGATAGTTTTTTTACTTCTTGGATATTTGTGTATAAACCCTATCACACTTATGCGGAACATAATGAACTTTACGTGGCGACGACATGTCCTTTATTGGATCATTTATGCACTTTATTTCTATCTAATCAATCTATCGGAAAATGAAAAGATGGATTTTGGGCTGATCTTGCTGACGGTACCCTATTTTGCTTTTGTTTTCTATATGGTCTATTATCTGCTGGAAAAATATTTTAGGCCCCGAAAGTACCTCCCAGGTGTGTTTTTGCTGCTGCTCTTCTATACGATTTCAAGCCTATTGATCTATATGGTCATGCATGGCGGTCTTGATCCGGTGGATGTCTATCGACGCTACGTTTTGACCGATCCTTTTGAGTGGAAGGCATTTTTCAATTCGCTCCGGGCGATGCACGGACAATTTACGATCGGAGCGGTACTGTATTATCAACACGTCGGTAAGCTAAGAGCCGTTAAAGAGAAATTGGCAGAAGCCGAACACCGCCTTCAGGTAGAGCGCGAGCGGCGACAATATGAATTTGCAGCATTGGCAGGCCAGGTCTCGCCACATCTCTTAGCCAATATCTTCCATACCTGGAGCCAGAAGCTCCACAATGTGTTACCGGAAATGGCGCGGCAGATGACCGAAACCTATGAATTGATGAAGTTCTACATGAAAGCACAGGCGACAGGTGAGTCGAAGACGGTCTTGCTACGGGATGAAATAAAAGCGGTAGAGCGCTTCATTGCGGTACAGCGCGAAACGCGGACGAAACCTATCTATATCCATAGCACAGCGGAAGGCAACTTAATGGGCTATGCCATTCCGCCGACAACCTTGTTGACGCTCGTGGAAAATGCGTTTAAACACGGTGATTTACAGCATCCGAAATATCCTTTAGTGATCGCCGCCGTGATAAAGGATAATGTTTTGATGGTCACGGTACGAAACAGGAAACGGAGCGCTGGTATGGAAGTGGCGTCGCATGGATATGGATTGGATAACCTGAGGCGGCGTCTGGAAATCGTTTATGCCGACCGGGCACAGTTGGAGATCACCGAAACGGAAACAGCATATAAAGTAACCATCAATATTATTTTCTAATCTTTTAAACAAACAACTATGAGAAAATGGAAAGTCGTTATCATAGACGACCAACAGTCGGCTATTGATTACCTATTGGGTATCTTGGAGCATGTGGCCTATGTCGAAGTCGTCGCTACATTCGTGGACGAAAAGAAAGCAGCACGGTTTTTACACGGCAACAAGGTCGATTTCTTGATCTTGGACGTGGAGCTGGAGAATACGAACGCTTTCCGGTTTATGGCGGGGCTGTCAAATCCCAAAATTCCGACTATTCTGTATACCGCCCATGATAAATATGAGGATGAAGGATACGATCGGGCGTTTGTAGATGTATTGCTGAAACCCGTAAGCGAGAGCCGTCTGCTGGGTGCACTGCGACGCGTGGATACGGAATTAAAGGCACTGATCCCGGCAGTGGAAGATGACCTGGAAGTTTACTACGAATATTTTCAGGTAAAAGGGCCCGTGCGGTTTCAGCGGGAAATGATATGGCTGAAAAATCTGGTCTATGTGGACATGCAGAACAGCAAGTTATACTTACACCTACAGGACGGAAGGATATTGGAGACAAATTCGACGTTCAGCCGGATAATGGAGTTGCTTCCTGCCAAATGGTTTGTCGTCTGCGCGCAGAGTGTGGCGTTCAATATCAATTTTTACAAGGGAATGGTAGACGGAGCAGTCGTGTTGACGGCCTTGAAGAAAGATAGCCACGATAACATGACCCTTCCCACCGGGGCGCGGGAATCCTATCCGGATTTTTATGCTTTTATGGATAGTAACGTATTATAATAACCAAATAAAGATAGCTATGAACAACAAGAAACCTAATGCGGAAAACAACCGAAAATCATCGCCTGGAAAGTGTACGCAGTGTGCCTTTATGCTGGCGATATTAAGGGCTTTGGAGATTGATGTGGAGACGCCGCAGGAATGTGATATGACGTCCGAGGATGATGTGCGTAAAATGAAATCGAGAAAAGAGGTGCTCGCCCTTTTGAACATCGACCCGAGTACGTACTGCCGCTGGATAAAGTGGGGTATCCTGACCCCGAGGATATTCGGTAATCGACATTACTACCGAGACGAGGATCTTAAGCGGGGACTGGAAGAGAGTGCCCGTCGTGGAAAACGTTGAGGAAATATGGCTATAAACGGCTGTTGTCCGGGAAAGGGAAAGCGTACATTTTTGTGCGCTTTCCTGTTTTTTGAGGGACTACTTTGTCATCACGTCGTTGTGTTCTGGCCTGACGACGGGGTTCCTGCAGATCTTGCGGGGGTGCTAGATGTTGTTGTTGGTCGATGGCGCGTACAGGAGTATGTTCTTCCGGCTTTGTTTGGGGGTGGTGTGTGCAGCTTCACCCTTGCTTGTCTGTGGGTATGGCTGTATACACCGCTATGTTGGGGCATCTGTGCGTGCATTTGGAGGACTGATTGACTGGCTTGCCCTGCTGTGGAAATGCAGTGATATGTATAAGCGTATCGGTAGGGGTTCTCTCCGGCGTTGTTGGCCGACAGGTTTTTAAGGAAGGGGTGAATATGGCTGCAGAGCCCGTGACTGGACTCCAATCACCCCTGCACCATCGCTTTTGCACGGCCTCCGTGATACCGGTATAGCCTGCATATGCGCATAGTTGCCCGACATTGCGCTATTGATGGTCATCATCCGCTTAAAGTTGCCTATCACGCCGTCCATCTTGTCCGTCATACCGCTCATGTTGTCCGGCGACCGGTCAAAGTCCTCCGTCGCCGTGCGCATGTTGTTGTGCGAAATGCAAACAAAAATGGTCAAAAGCGTTCGCATTCGTTTGCATTTGTTTGCATTTGATTGCATTTCCCGTCAAAACCTTCGGACGCAGACCACCTTTGTCACACAGCGAGGGAATGGGCCCTCCTGTTAAAAACAAAATGTGATGAACATTAAACAACAAGCATTGGGCGGCTTCCGCAGAGACAGTGATGAAGCCCTGTTGGTCAAAGGAAAAACGGTCCTGCTGGCCATGACCGAGAATTCGAATTTTCCAGCGCCGGACCCGACACTGGAAACGGTAACGGAGGTGCTGGATGATTACGAGCAGAAGCTCTCCATGGCTAAACGCCGTGGCAGTCCGGAGGACACCGCACTGAAGAATGAGTCCCGCAAGGCGACCGAGCAGATGTTAAAGCGCCTGGCGTTCTATGTGACACACACGGCGGACGGTAACTTGCCGAAATTGCTCAGCTCGGGGTTTTCGATCTCGAGCCTGCCGCAGCGCGACGATGTGCCACCGGTAGTGATCGGCATCACGCTACGCGATGGTAAGCAAAAAGGGCAGATGCGGCTGGATTTTGAGAAGAATCCATCTGCAAAGATCTATGAGTATCAGGTCTGCCAGGTGGACGAGCATGGTATGCCGGATGAATGGAGCGACGTTTATATCACGACTTCCTCGAAGCAGCACACCATCGCGCCGTTGACGCCGTACCAGCGCTACGGTGTACGCGTGAGGGCGGTAAACGGTTACGGACGCTCGGACTGGTCGGAGATGGTTACACATGTAGTGCGTTAGCGAAGAAGTGGAAATCTACGTAAAACGCAGCAGGCAGGGGAAGAATAGTACCCTGTCTGAACTTTATATCGGCGGTGAAAGGATCTGCTACGTGCTGGAGGATTCCGTTCGGGACGAGAAGATCCCTGGGAGTACCGCTATTCCGGCGGGGCGATATAAATTGGCATTCCGGCGTTACGGCGGGATGAACAGCCGCTATAAAAAGCTATTCCCTAGTTTTCACAGGGGGATGATACAGCTGATGGATGTGCCGAATTTCTCCTACATCTATATCCATATGGGCAATAATTTCGCCGATACCTCAGGTTGCCTGTTAGTTGGTAACATAAAACGATATGATAAGGACTGGGATGAATACGAGATCTATGAATCGCGAAAGGCCTATATCCCCCTTTATAAGCGGCTGGCCGCCATGATGGAAAAGGGAGAGGTGTGGTTGGTAGTTGGTGAGGGATCTGTCCTGACCGCTGAACAAAACAAAAAAAAATGAAAAAAATAATCAAAAAAATCAGCCAAGCGGTACAGGTGGTACTGCTGGCACCGATAAAACTGCCGGCAAAGGCACTGCATGTATTGAAATATATTGCCGTGGGATTGGGTATTATCGAACAGGTGATGCAGGACGATGGGGACAAACCAAAAACGGAAGGAAAGGAGGGTAACGATGAGACCGCTGAGTAGTGTGCAGTTGGGCACGCTCGGCGGTACGGTCTGCTCGGTGTGGAACAGCTTCGACTGGGGCAATATGCTGCAGACGGCAGTCCTCGCCGCCATAGGTGCGACGGTCAGTTACCTGATGAGTAGGTTGTTGGATGGAAGACGACGGCCGCGACGTTGACCAATGAATGGATCATAATATAGAAAAAAGCTCTCGGAATTCGTTTCGGGAGCTTTTTTTAATTTCAAAATTTTTACCTTTGACAGCATAAATACATCAGTTCCCAATGAACTACCTATCTACCTATAGTAAACACCTTCTTTTAGGCGTATGGCTAATGCTGTGCGGCTTTGCAGACGTTCGGGCAGAGCTGCCCTACCGCCATGTGCAGGTGCTGAAGGGGGTAGACGACCAGCACGTGATGTTCAGCGTGGCAGAAAAGGATCCTTTTGGATCGATTTGGCTGGTGTCGGGGGGGGAACTGTATCGTTATGACGGTGTGCATGTCATTCCTTTTTCAAAGCTCTACGACGAAAAATTACCGTTTGATGAGGTGCAGACCTTAGCCATTGATCCTTGGGGGCGCATATGGCTGAATACGAGAAATGGAATCCTGATCTTTGATTTAAATACCTGGCGTTTTTGCTTCCACGAACATTTTGCCAAAACACTGACCGAGAGAAAAGCACTCGCATTCGGCCAAACCGACAAGGAGTTTCTGGTGGCAACCGACATTGGCGAAGTATGGCAGATCAGCCGGGATAGCAGCACATTGCTATTCACCTTCGTAGCCGATAAACATCGTGGGCGGCATACGGTAGGAAACTTATTTACCCTGGATGATGATTGTATTTGGTTAGCCGCCAGTGGCAAATTATATGCGTACAACCGCCATACGGCGAAATGTCGCAGAACAATAATTCCGGAAGAAATAGATGATTGTATTGAAGACCTGTTACCCGTGAAAGGTGGGGTGCTTATTCGGAACTACCGGGATGGCTACTATCTCTATGACGGGGAATTCCGGCTGACGGCCATACAAAGTGCGCACGATAACGATTTCACCAACTGGAATCATTGGGGCTTTGTGGAGGATGACCGGGTGATGCTATTCAACAATCACGGCGAATACCTCGAACTATCCCGGGATACGGCCCTCACCGTGCGGAAAAGGGGCTTCCACCGTCTGGCGGAACACGTGCTGTACAAACGGCTGAACGCTTGGAGACGGCTTGGCGATGAATGGCTGCTGGCTACGGACGAAGGCTTGTATGCGCTCTTTCCCTCGTCGTTTGCTTTTGAACATGCGGCATATGGAAGTGCTAGGGGGATGTTTCGGCAAAATGACCACTATTACTTCGGCGGTTATGGCTTTCTCCATCGCATGCCGTTACAGGGAAGCGTGACGGCCTATCGAAATGCACCCGAAAGAAATTACTACGCCAGTTATATGTGGCATCAGGATACAACCTATCTCGCCTTGGAAACCGGCTTTCTGGGGCGGATGGTGGATGGTCGATTAACCATTTTGCAACCGACGATACCCACGGAATATGCGCATAAGTTCTCTGATCTGAGCTACTGTCTAACGGCATATAAAGGGGCTAGTTTGCTGGTGGGGACATCGAACGGGATATGGCAATATGATCTGCAGACAAACCGGGCCACACCCTTACGAGATAGCAATGGTACGTTTTTCAGTGATAAGAGACGGGTGCTATCCATCCATTATCTAAAAGGTAGACTAACGTATTCCACGGAAGACGGATATTACAGGTTTGACGGACATCATCCTACCAAAGGCTACCCAGAAGGAGGACAACAGTTAATGATTTATGACCATGTTGTTGACGAGGGGAAGGTGTATTTGGCCACGAAAGGACGTGGGATTGTCGTGTTAACGGATTCGGGAAGCCGAAGCATTGATGTGCAGCAGGGATTGGGCAGCAATACGGTATATCAGCTGTTTGCGTTTGACGGAATCTTATTTGCCGGAACACATCGCGGGTTGTCGCTCGTCAGTGATAACCGTATTTTTAACTATCGCACCAATGATGGTCTACCCTTTGAAGAGTTTAATCATCAGGCGATCTTTTATGATACCGTAGCGAAACGCTTGTTTATGGGCGGAATAGGCGGTTATATCTTCTTTGATCCGAACGAAATGGTAAAGGCCGCTAACCAGCGGGATGTGATCCCGGAACCCCGGATTGTAGCGCTGCGCGTCGGCTTGAAAGGGAACAGGTATCAGGATTATTATGCCGCCGATGCCTTGCGCGATACGATTGTGTTGTCCGAAGATGCCCTGACCTTTAACATGGATTTTGCGCGCCCAAACGATTATAGACATAGCTATCAGGTGTCGTATAAAATTGATCCGCTCATGGATGGATTCCAACCAATGGCTTCGTCTGGTCAGATTACCTTGGTAGGATTGCGCCCGGGCGAGTACCGGGTACATGTCAGGACATGGTCGACGAATGGTGGTTTTGAAAAAACCTGGACGTGGCTGCTGATCAAGCAGCCGGCGTTTTTTGAAACACAGGGTTTCTATGCCTTGGTATTGTTGAGTATTGCGGGGCTCGTGTCCTTTGTTATCCTGCAACGTGCGAAAAGAATGAAAGATGAAAAGGCATTACGCAAGCAGATTTCCCGCGATCTCCATGATGAAGTGGGAGGCCTCTTAACGGGTATATCGATGCAGGCAGACCTCTTGTCGATGGACGTGGTGCAGGATAAACAGTCCAGCGCGGCATCCATCGGAAAGTACAGCCGCGAAGCGGTGCAAATGATGGACGATATCATTTGGGCGATCGATGTGCGCAATAACTATCAAGGGAGTCTGCAGGAGCGTATGGAGTATCTCGCCTTTCAGATGTTGGACCCGAAGGGAATCCGGGTGCTTTTTGATAGCGATACCAAAACAGATCGTGAAATCCCACAAATTGTACGACAGAATACCTATCTGTTATTTAAGGAGATCTTACATAATATCGTCAAGCACGCGCAGCCTGAATGGGTATCGATCACCGTAAGGATGCATGCGAAACAGCTGCTGATGGATGTCCGTAATAATGGGGTGAAACAGCCGGCGCAGGAAAATATGCGCAGAAAAGGCCAAGGAACACGCAATATGGAAACGAGAGCGCGGCAAATGAACGCCAACTTGATTATTACGCAGGATAACGACCTATATACCGTGCAGTTAAAGGTGAATTTACGGAATCTAATATGGAGAATATGACAGATTTTATAGCGGAATTCGGCATTCGGCAGGAGGAATGGCAAAGCTGGGGTATGTTCTTTGCCTTGTTGGGATTGTCGCTATCGGTCATTGCCATTATAGGTTTTTGCTATTATGCGATCCGCTGTAAGGACCGGCGCGTCCTGTTGATAACCCTGCTCGCTATAGCGTCTTTCTGGCACGCGTTCACCTATGCGCTCATTTTCACAGGCTTTATTCGGGCGGTACCGGAATGGTACAACAAGGGCATTGGCTTGTACTACCTCATCGCACCTTGTGCGTATTTTTTTGTTTTATTTTCCCTCTTTCCGCGGCTCAAATGGCCCCGATATGCGTGGCTGCATCTGTTGCCGTTTGTCTTTGGTGTCATAGACGCTATCCCCTATGCCATGGCTTCCATCGAAGAGAAAAGGGCATTGCTGGAACAGGTGGTATATGATATGCAGCTAGGGGTACGGCATGAATACGGCTATATCGAGCAGAAGTGGCATTATATCGCGAAGTTTTTCATGGCCTTTATCTACGTGATAGCGCAATGGAGACTAATCTATGTGCACGATATGGAATTCTCGTCCATTTCAGTTGCTGTTCGGCGAAATATCGTATATTTTAGTCTTGTCTATTCGGGGCAGCTTCTGCTGCAAGGAGGAATGGTAGTGAGTTTATTGTCCAATTCGACGCAGAGCAGTTTCATCATGCAGAATATGGATCAATTGACGACGATTAGCTTCTTTTACCTGATACTCAGCTGTTGGTTGTTTCAGCATATGTGCCGGTTGGGCCTACGCAGCGATGAAGTTGGGGTGATGAGGTACGCAAAAATGAATGGATAATGATGGAAATTAAAAATAGGGACGACGATGCTCCCAAAAAATATCGTTTGGCTATCGTAGAAGATCGCGAGCCGGTACTGGCAACGTTAAAGCTTTTTTTTGAGGCGAGTACATCTTTCGACTTGCGCATTACAGCGCATTCATTCGAAGAGTTTACCGACGCTTGGAAAAATGAAACGCTGGATATCGTGCTGAGCGATATTGGCCTGCCCGGCAAATCCGGTATCGAGACAACTTGGTATATCAAAAGACGGATGCCGGAAGTACAGGTGGTGATGTTTACGGTGTTCGAAAACAAAGATGCCGTATTTCAGGCACTGCGTGCGGGGGCATCGGGCTATCTGCTGAAAAGCACGCCGCTACCGCAGATGGAGGAGCATCTGCTGGAGGTACTCTCCGGCGGATCGGTCATGAGTCCGCAGGTGGCCCGGCTGGTGTTTGACCATTTCAATCCCGTGGCGGGCAAAAGCCAGTATGAGAAGACGGCCCAGCTGACACCACGTGAAATTGAAATTATGACGATGCTGCAGCAGGGTGCCTCCTATAAGGAGGTGGCTACACAGTTATTCGTCAGCGTGGATACGGTAAAATACCATATCCGCAATATCTACCAGAAACTGCAGGTGTCGAGCCGTGCAGAACTTATTTTGAAGTATAAATAGACGGCCTATTTACGCGTATTTCTGGAATAGGTCGCGAAAAATCCCTGAAGACGATCGTTCGTCAGGCTCACAAGGAGACTATTGGATTTGTCCGTATAATAATGGACGTTATTACTGGAGCCCAAAAATTCGTATCGTTCGGCATAGAAGATCTTTCCTTCTTCTGTTCTGGCGTCGCTCCAAAATAAACTGACCGAGGTAAAGAGATCACCCTCGAAAAAATAGCGCGCACGTGACGTGTAGTCGGACGCGTCGGTATACACCAGTAAGTCTGACGCTTCATGGAGCAACTGTCTTTTTTCAAAATCTTTCACCACAGGTAGGGTTTCCCCAAACGCGATATAAGGCTCTATAACCCCCACGATGTTTGGCTCTACGACGACCCGCGCGGTGACAAACTCCCCAAGGGCTCTCCCGGTAACGGTTGTTTCCCCAATATGACGGGCTTCAAATTTACCGTCCCGTCCAACGATGCCCACAAATTCATCGCTGGACGACCATTCCACGTCGGAGACATTTCGGATGGAGAAATCAAACGTACCGTCATAACGCATAGTTACTTCTGTTTGATTAATAGTTAATGGAAGGTTGTCGTTTTTGCCGCAGCTGATGAGTAATATGGATAAGGCGATGCATAAGGTTAGTAATGGATTTTTCATGATATAATTTCTTTTGTTTCTCATCTGTTTTTGATCCGGTAGTTAAATCTGTTACAAATTAAGAAAGACAGATGCGTACATTTCCCACCCATGTGGGTAGTTTTGGCTAACCAGCAAAAAAACCACCCACATGGGTGGGAAACTAGGATTTAGGGTTGTCTATGTTTGTATCAACATCTACTTATGAAACCATCAACATTGATTCATACCACACAGGTATGAATCAATTTGATAGCTTCATCACCTAAAAGGATGAATTATTTACAGATGAAAGATATTTATGCTATCTATTTTTAGTCGTAAACGCAGATATAACGATCTCAGCTGGCTGGAGGTCGATGTGCACAACCACCTGTTGCCCCGCTTGGACGACGGCAGTGCCTCGGTATCACAGAGTTTGGAGTTGCTGGCGGCGTTGACTAATCAGGGCATAAAACAATTTATCGCCACCCCACATATCTGGGATGGCATCTATCCGAACAACAAAGTTAGTATACAACGGTCCTGGGAAGAACTGCTGCAAGATGCCGATCTCCCGAGAAATCAGGTTCGCTATGCGGCCGAATATATGGCTGGCGAACAGCTGTTGGAAGATGTTGATAATCCTTTGGTACCCTTGCTCTGCTTAGCGGGAGGGTATCTTCTGGTCGAAATGCCGCTTGCTAGTGAGAGTCCGTTTATCATGGATATCATCCGGAAGTTGACCAGCCGTGGTATCACCCCGATCTTAGCGCATCCCGAACGGTATATATACTACCAGCATGCCCCCAGTATCTTAAAAACATATAAGGATATGGGCTGTCTATTGCAGGTAAACCTGCTTTCCTGCTATGGTTATTACGGACCCAGAGAACGGAATGTGGTGAAATACTTGGCCGGAAAAGGTATGGTAGACCTCGTCGGAACAAACGTACATGACCACCGGCATGTGAAAGCCATGGAGCATTATGTGCGAAAAGAGGATGTATCCGGTTATTTTTTGGAAAAACTGCGTAACGCAGAGTTTCTCCTCGATTTAGGCTCAGACACGCGCTCGCGTAGAAAGATGCATGTCCATAATAAATACAGAACTGATGTATAGATCTGTTCAAACCCAGATGCCCTATGTGAGAACCTCGCTCATACTGACGGATGCAATATGCTCGAATATAGCTTTCGTCGGGGCATTCTTCTGGGTACAATCCCATGGTCTGGTGACGGAAGAGGCCGTTTGGACAAACTTTTATGCCTTGGGGGTGCTGTTCAACCTGGTCAACGCTATCGCGGCACTGCACCTGCGTTTGTATGCAAGGAGTACCCTAAAGCGTTTGAACAAGCTCATGTACGCCACCTGGAAATCTGTTGTTACATTACTGCTGGTTTTTACGGGATGCACGCTGATCGAACATCGCTTCCCCGGTGTCGGTTATTTCTTGGTCGTCTTGGCCACCCTGGTCATTATATACGTTGCGGTATCCCGCTTTCTCCTCGCTTACCTGTATAGACGCCACGCCCGCGCCTCTGTAGAAACGTTATCGAAATATTAGTCCTGTCTCTCCGTTTTGCACGGTCACCGTGCAGAAAATGAATGTTTTTTCTGCAAAGAATATTTGGAAATATCCTATTAATATTTACCTTTGCCTCGTTATTTGTATTTAATCTAAATAGATGCGGAGCAATGGTAAAAACAGAATAATATAATCTAGCATAGCAACGATCCGAGAAGACGGCAATCTTTTCCGGCGTTGTTGGAGAGAAGAGGTCTGGCGGCAACCAGACCTCCGGACGGTAGATTACGCTACCACACTTTAATCGTCAAACTAAAGTAATGCAATATAATAAATTTTATACAGCCATGCTATTGGCTGTCGGGATTTTTGCATATAATCCTGCAGCAATTTTGGCTTCTACACCAAGCCATTCTAACAAAACTATTTTTCTACAGCAAGGGAGCACGCACCGTGTAGTCGAGGCTTTCATCTCGGGATATGTAAAGGACTCCTTCGGAAAAGCTATCGAAAATGCGACCGTTACCATTGTGGGATCGAATATCCAAACCAGCACGGATATAGATGGGTTTTACAAATTGGAAATCGGACAAAAACGCGACGTTCATGTGGAGGTGACTGTCGTAGGTTACGTGACGCAACGTGTGCTATTGAAGGAAAGTGAAACGTACAAAGACTTTCAGCTAAAAATAGACGATCGTGTTATTGAAGCCATTAGTGTAAAAGGCCAAACCGAAAACCAACGACGCGTTCACGAAATAAAAAGATCGGGATTCAATGTGAGTGTTATTGATATGAACCAATATGCGAACCAAACCGCGAATGTCAATCAAATCCTCCGTACCGCACCCGGTGTTACGTTTAGAGAAGATGGCGGTTTGGGTTCAAATTTTGTTTTCCGCATCAATGGTTTGGCGGCTAAAATCTATATCGATGGCGTGCCGATGGATGATTTTGGCTCGTCCATGTCGCTGAATAATATCCCTGTAAACTTAGTCGATCGAATAGAGATATACAAAGGGGTCGTCCCTGCATTTTTAGGTTCGGATGCCCTTGGTGGAGCGGTCAACATTATTACGAAGCAACGAAATAGGCACTTTCTCGATTTTAGTTATAGTTACGGCTCTTTCAATACGCACCAATCTTCTTTGGTTGGAATGTATACGAACCCGAAGAATAAACTTTCGATCCGTACCAATGCCTTCTACAACTATTCGGATAACAATTACAAAATGTACACGGAAAAAGAATACGGTGTTGTCTATGAAAAAGTGGTCAATAATAAATTTGTCCCTATCGACGAAGTCAAACGTTTCAAGGATCGGTATTATTCCGCTATGGGGCAGGTAGAAGTGGGTTTGCGCGATAAGAGCTGGGCAGATCAATTCTTTGTTGGATTGACGTATTCCGCAAATAACAAGGAGAATCAACTTGGTGCTACGATCAACACCGTGTATGGTGGCAATTGGCGGGAATCAACCTACATCATGCCGACGATCAGTTATAAAAAGCAAAATTTCATCGTGGACCGGTTATATGCGGATATCTATGCAAACTACGGCTATGATGTATCGCGTGTCAGAGATACGGCTAGCTTTAATTATGAATGGGGTGGAGCTCCCATACCGAACACAACAGGACAAGCGCCAAACGAGCCCGTTCACATCCGCTACAACACAAACAGCTTGCTCGGTAGGTTGAATTTCAACTATGATTTTGATGAAAGTCGGAATCAGAGTTTAAACCTAAACTATAATGTCAATACCAATGACCGTCAGTCTTATGACATTATTTTAAATAATAACACGTCGGGATTACCAAGCGACATGGTCAGGCATATCGTGGGTTTGGCCTGGCAAAGTCAATGGCTGGATAAGCGTTTGGTCAATAACATTGCCGTCAAATACTATGGGCTGGATACGTATAAGCAAGAAGATCAGCGGGTATTTGGCGAATATGATGAGGTTTTAAGTGGCGACATTGTTTCGCAATCAAAATATTTTGGCTACCAAGGCTATAGTTTAGCTTCCCGTTACCGGATTTTTAAAGATGGCGGGGTAAAATTCTCGGCGGAACGGGCATATAACATGCCGTCGATGAATGCGCTATACGGTGATGGTCAAAACTACTTGGCCAACTGGGACATTAAACCCGAACGTAGCGATAACCTCAATGGCGGGTTTTATTACAATACGTTCCTGAACGACGATCATTTTATAAATTTTGATATCTCTGGTTTTTACCGCTTGGCACAGGATTACATCAATGTAAGGGTCGTGGCCGACAACGAACGGGATAAATATCAATATTACAATATTCCGGGCGTGAAATTGTATGGAGGTGATATCGAGCTGCGGTACGGTTATAAAGACATGATTACCGCATCCCTCAACGGCAGCTATGACAAGGCTATCGACAATCAACAATATACGGATGACACCAACCAGCAAGAGAGCATAACTTACGGGTATCAGATACCGAACCGTCCTTGGACATATGGTAACCTGGATCTTGGCTTTGCACAGAACGACTGGTTCGAAAAAGGTAGCCGTACGCAAATAACCTGGAATACGCAGTATACCAAGTGGTTCTATCTAAGCGATAGCCATCTCGGTTCGCTGGCTTCCAAAAATTATATCCCGACACAATTAGTCCACTCGTTGATCGTCAGCTATTCGTGGAATCGAAACCGCTATAATATTTCCGGCGAGGTCAGGAATTTATTGGATGAACGCGCGTATGACAACTTTCGCCTGCAAAGGCCAGGGCGGGCATTTTATATGAAATTTAGAATATCATTATTATAATTTAACATCATCAATATGAAGAAAAATAGACTATTTGGCTATGTTGCCCTTGCAACAATCCTATTCTCCGCGTGTGAAGATAGCCCGAATGTTCCAGATGTACCCGGCGTAGAAGACTCCGAGTATGCCGTATGGGTAGCCACTGAAAACGGATCGTATCTACTGACGACCGACGAGATTATGAAAGACACGTTGTTGTCTCCGCAGAATAACAAAGGGATCGATATCACCGGTTACCTTCCGCAGGCGCGTTACGCAGGATACGCCTATTTCTTTAATGGCTACTATTACATGTCCAATGATGGTACGCGTTTCAGCAAGTTACAAATCAACGAAAAAGGAGATGAGCTCGTCGAGGTGGATAATTATGCGTTCCCAGGATACTTCTATCTTGGAAAAGTCGCGAGCCAATTGAGTACAACAGACGAGATTGTTTTCACGTCAACAGGTGCCAGCGATCCTGACCCGGAAAAGAAAGTATTTGAAAAAGACATTTACTTTATGAATACAAAGGATATGACGATCAATAAGACATTAAAAGCTCAGATTCCAACCTTGGATTACACGGTGTACAAGCCAGATGGTACCGTTGATCCGACGATTCTCAATGTCACCAGTGCACGCATTAGCGGCGGAAAGGCCTATTTTGGATTGTACTACTACACGTTCGATTATAAGCCGGTAAACCAAAACGCCTATGTATACATTTGTGACTATCCGAGTATGGAAAACGGTCATATTATGAGCGATGATCGGGCAAGCATTGTCGCCGGTCACTGGCAACGCGAAAACTATTCGTTTTTGGACGACAATAATAACCTCTATGTATTGACCAGAGGAAAAACCGATGGCACGTTTGCACTACTGCGCGTTAACAATGGCGAAACGAAATTTGATCAAAGCTATATCTTCGACTTGAAAGATTATACCGTAAGAGGTGGTGACCTTTCTTGGTTAGGCGAAGGAAAGGCGTATATAAGACCCTATGTTATCGATGTAGCCAACAAGAAAATCGTGGCAAATTTAGATGAGATGACGGGCGGTGAAGCCACAACCACGATCAATCTGATACAAGATGGCAACCTATACACCGGCGTTAAAACAACCGCATCGAAATGGTTTATCTATGAGTATAATATAGCGACAAACACGGTTAAGCGAGGTGCTGAAATCGATCCTGGTATCACGCAGGTATACCATATCAACAAATTGAAGTAATTATCTATTGTTTGTTTCATGTGAAAGGGGGGCTGTACGTGTACAGTCCCCCTTTTCTGTTTTGCAATTTTATTCCGTAACAGGTTTCTTAATTATTTTCGGACCACGTACAGGTGCTGCCGAAACCTTACCGACATTTTTTTTGGCATTGTCCTGTTTCCCGCCATCCCGTTGTATCTTCACAAACGCTAGCAGTGCCACAACCGAAATAGCTATCCACAATAGATCAAAAAACAAGATATCGGTTTCGCCGGCAGCAAAGGTCTTCCAAATCCAGTTGCCGCCATACAGCCCGTTCACAACCGGAATACAAAAACCCAATAGTGCACCTAATAGAAGTGTTTCCTTATTGGTGGCACGCAGATTTCGCCGGATAATATAAAATACGGAAAAGGCCAACCAGCTATAGAAATATACGGAATATATAAAATCCTGATTTACCTCCGGATACACTTTTACAGCGATAAAAGTCAGTGCCGTCACGGGAAGCATGGTCAGGCAGATTGCTAAGAAGACATTGCTTGCCCAAAAATTGAATACGCGTTTACGTTTCGGTACATTATTCTTATCCCGCGCCACCAACCATATCAGAATTCCGGAGATGATGACGACGCAGCCCATGATGCCTAATATGAAAAACGTAATTTTTACCGGATACCCCCCGAAATCGCCAAAATGCAGGTGATAGATGATGCTCGACACCTTGTCTTTGTAAGAAGAAGCCGTATGCGGATCCTTTTCAAAGACCAATGCGTTGTCGTGAATGCGATATATCGCTTTTCCTTCTCCGGAGAAATTGAGTTTCGGATCCGGCTTGGCATGGACGATAAGGTGCATGCTTTCATCCCCGTAATTCTTGATGAAAATACGACTGAATGTAGCGCCGTTCCATTTTTGTTTCAATTCCGCCAGATAGGGTTGGATGTTGAAATCCTGATCGATAGGCTGGTATAGGTATTCGTAAGTCTGGCTATCCGAAAAACCTAGATCCAGGTAAAGTTCTTCCTGTTTGCCATCGTATAGGTAGTTGGTCAGCGGTTTTACGAGCACCCAATTGACGATCAAGATAATGCCGGTTAACGCAAAAATAAATTGGAAAGGGAAGCCGATGACACCCAATGCGGTGTGCATGTCGGTCCATACGGTTTTCCATTTGCTCCATGGACGGAATATAAAGAAATTGGATACGATTTTATCCCAATGCAGCAATAACCCCGTAATAAGAGCGAAGAGAAATAAAAAAGATACGAGTCCAGCCACCGTATAGCCAAACGGCATGCCGATACGGATCGGAACTTGGTTCAGTTGGGCGAGGAAGTGCAACCGGTATAGAAATTCACTCATATCGTAACTTTCTGCATAGGTGCTCGCTTTTTCCTGGTGAAAATCATAATAGAAGAAACTTGCATCGCCGCCGCCCCGACGGCCGCGTCTTTGCCCTTCTGCGGGAGCCTGTTTCGGCTTGCTGACCGTGGTATCTTTGGATACGCTCATGTTTACGGAAGCTCCGAGCGAATGGGGCTGTAAGTAGAAGGTAATGTCCCTCCCTTGTAGATTATGGGTTTGCCGGAGCGAATCCAACAGGAAATCAAAGTCTTTTCCAACCTCCTTATTCGCCTCGTACGAGACGCCGTGTTGCCAAGCCTGTATCTCGTGCTTGAAAAAAGAAAAGGACCCCGCAAAAAAGATAACATACAGGAGGGCACAGATAACAATCCCGCTGATGGTATGCGTGTTGAAATAGATATTGTAATTACGTATGTTCATTGGTTTTAACCGTGTAAGAAATGAAAAAGGAGATAAAAAACGATGGCCATGACCGTGTAGATAAGCCAGACCCACCAGCCGTTCTTGGCTAGAAAGGCATATAGCAAGAGAACCGCCCACAGGACGTAACCCGATAAATAGGCGGTGATGACGACATCTTTTTCCTGAAAAACACAGGTCAGCATCAAATGGAAACTAATCATCACCAGATAGCCTCCCACAAAACCGCCCGTAATTTTTAGAAAGCGCTGGAAAGGACTGCTCAGATATTTTTTATTTGCAGGCATAAAACAATAAACTAAAAGATGAATGTTTCGAAAACGATAGAGAAAGCAAAGAGCCCCAGCAGGTGCGTCCAGCGGATATAGTTTAATGGGTTCAATAACACCACAACACTGAGTGCCGCCATAATATAACCGCCAAACGCAAAAGTCCCGGATCCGAAACCTTGATCGAGGATAATGATGGCCCAGGAAAACATAAAAATCACCGAAGCGATGATTTTCGCTTTTTTGGCCGGTTGTGCGAGCCGTAACAGGCGCGGCGGAACCTTACCTACCTTCGCTTTTTTGGAGGTAATATAAAGCAAATAGCAGCCGACAAAGATGAAGAAGAAAAGCAAACTATACATTCTTTATTTAGATTTGATTTAAATAAAGGCAAAGATAGTTTTTTTTATTATCCTGCAAAAAATATTTAAGCGTAACATGTACATTTTTTAAAATGGTGTCCCCCTTCACCAAGATTATTCCAACTTAATCCTGGCTATTCTTGTTAATTTATTGTTAATGAAAGCCTTGTGATTGTAAAGTTGCTATTATTTCTTGTTTATTCTTCCTAATTTTTTATTGATTCTCACTTATTTTTCTTTCCTTTGGGGAACTACAATCTACGAGAATTATACGATGGATACCTTAACCTATCTTTTATTCGCAGGGCTCACGCTGCTGCTTGTTTTTTTAGTCATCCTTCATGAGAGACGAAAATACCAACGTTTTGCACGCTCCATGGATATGGACGTGAAAGTAGCGTTTATGAAAATGGACAATCTGCATGACCACATTTGCCGGGGAAGCGTGATGTTATCCCTGCATGGATGCGAGGAGAATATCAAAGCCATCGTTATTAAACATATAGGTTTTAGCGATTCGGCGTTTTATGTGCCCGTTCTTGACAAGCTTTATTTTAATGGGAAAGGGGGCGATAAGCAATTGCTATCTGCCCGCTTTCGGATCCAACTTAGATCCCTGCAGCAATTAGAGGGTAAACGAATAGGTATCCATTTGTCTGGCTGGATAAGCGATAACGAAGGGAACACAAAGCCATTTAAGGGCCATATATCCTATACCGTCAATGCATTTTCCAATGATGCACCATCAGACAATGCCCCTGCTGCCGGCATGACGGCGTTAACTTCATAATTTGTCCGTAAGCATCTCCTTCATTTTTTTAACGAGGCTACATATTCGGAAGGCGTCATGCCAAACTGTTTGGCAAAGCTCCGACCAAACTGTGCCGACGAGTTAAAGCCGGTAATGGAGGCGATCTTTAAAATTTTAAAATGACCTTCTGCCAGTAACGAGGCGGCATGCTTCAGCCGCGTGATATTGATGAGCTCATGGGGCGATAGATTCGAAATGGCTTTTGTTTTCCGATACAGCGTAGATCGGCTCATATGCATAACATCGGCCAGAAAATCAACATCCAGGGTGGTGTTGGCCATGTTCTTGACGATCGTGTCATTTATTTTTTCCAGAAAAGCTTCATCGGCTTTATTATAGGCCATACTTTTGATATGGGCCAGGGGAGATTGTGCATAGTGGTTTTTAATTTTATCCCTTACGGTTAGGAGATTCACAATTTGTGTCAACAGATGGCTTGGCGAATAGGGCTTTTCGATGTAGGCATCCGCACCGACTTCCAGCCCCTCAATCTTCGCCTGCAGGCTATTTTTCGCCGTCAAAAGCACCACGGGTATATGCGCATGGTTGATATTTTTCTTGACGGTGGCACACAGTTCGAAACCATCCATACCCGGCATCAGCACATCGCTGATAATCAGCTGTACACTGATTTCCTCTAGTAAATCCAGGGCGGCTTTTGCATGATCAGCGGTATAGACGATAAAATCTCTTTTGAGGATGTTACTGGTAAACGTTCTGACCTCGGCATCATCTTCCACGAGTAAAATAACGGGGAGATGGGGTTCGTCGATGCCTAAATTTATTTCCGGCACGTCCACTTCTTCCGCGGTGGACACCTGGCGGTCAATGGTATACTGTTGTTCTTGCTCTCTGGGGAGGGAAAGTTCAAAGCAAGTTTGTCCGTTGCGGTCGGGATGCAGGGTCAAGGTACCCTTATGCAATTCGGTCAGTGATTTGGCCAACGACAGGCCGATACCTGATCCGGCTTTTGTTTTGGCGCTTTCTAACCGATAAAAAGGTTCAAATATTTTCTCCTGGTACTTATACGGGATCGGATCCCCATCGTTCATCACCGTAATCTGGAAGGTTTCCGCATCTGCTGAAGTTTTGATATGCACCGTGGAGGCGGCGTACTTCAACGCGTTATCTAGGAGATTGCTCACGATCTTGGTCAGTGCTTCCGCATCGGCATAGACCCGTAACGGGGTTGGTTCGATGGCGACATGCAGCGAAATCGCCCGTTCGGCAACAGCTGGTTGAAAACGCGTACATATATCCCGCACGAGCGCGTTCACATCCAGTTGAACAAAGCTGAGGTTAAATCCCTTCTGCTCCGTTTTTCTAAAATCCAGCAATTGGCGCGAAAGTTCCAAAAGCCGGTCGGTATTCTTTTTCATGATCGTCAGGTGCTCGCTGAATGGTGCCGCATCGGGGCTATGGTGGAGCATGTCTTCCAACGGGCCGTTGATCAACGTGAGCGGTGTCCGGATCTCATGGGTTACTTGCGTAAAAAAGTTAATTTTTGCGCGGTATAGCTCCTTCTCTTTCTGCGTCTCCCAGCGTTCTATCTTTTCACGGTGCTTGATCAGCACCCGTTTATGGTACTGTCGTATGATCGCCCAGGTTACACCCGCCAACAGAAGCGTATAGAAAAGGAGTGCCGGGGTGCTGGCCCAAAAGGGTGGTGCGATGATAATCTCCAGCTTCGTCACGGGAGCATCCCCGCCTTCACCACCATTGGAAGCTTTGACCATAAAGGTGTATTTGCCTGGAGAGAGATCTGTAAAATATACTTTTCGGTTGGTTTTGAGGTAGGTCCAATCATCGTCAATGCCCTCCATGCGGAACGCGTATTGGATCATATCCGGTGCGGTGAATCCCAGCGCCGCAAAATCAATACTAAAGTTCGACTGGGTATGGCTTAACCGGATGGCCTGAGAGAAGTTAAGGGGAAAATCGGCTTCCTGATTGTTGATTTGAAACCCGGTAATATAAACGTTAGATATCGCATGGTTCTCGCGGAAAGATGCCGGGTCAAAACGGATCATACCCTTCAAGCTTCCAAAATACATCGTGCCGTCTTGGTCTTTAAACGCCGAACCATAATTAAACTGATTACTGAGTAACCCATTGGATTTGCTGTATGTCCGTATGTGGCCGGTGGACGGATTAAACCGTACCAGTCCTTTCGCGGTACTGATCCATAAATGCCGTTGATGATCTTCCAGTATCTTATAAAAGGTATTGGTCGGGAAATTATCGTCTGTGGTATAGCGCTTGAAACGGGTTGATCCCCGCTGCAGCATACAGAGACCATTTTCGGTCGTTACCCACAGATTCCGGTCGCTATCCATAAACAACCCGTTGATTTCATTGCTACTGATGCCGGTGCTATCCTGTCCGTCGAACAGGTAGCTGCCGGATCGGTTCGTACGGGGGTTGAAGAAATGCAGGCCATCGCGAAGCGTTCCAGCCCAGACGGTACCATCGTCCTCCTCGAGCAGTGCGGTATAATGTTTATTGCCCGGCACTTCATTTAATAGTAGAAAATCATCGGTATCGGCATGGTATCGATACAGTCCGAAAGCCGTGCCCACCAATAATTCGCCTTGCTTGGTGGCGAGTAAACTTTCTATAAAATTATGCTTGAACTGGTTGGGTGCAGGACCGGCTTTATACCGTTTGATAACTTTCGACGTATGGATATCAAGTACGTCTAAACCGTGCTCAAAGGTGCCTATCCACAGCTGGTCGCGGTATATGGCCAGTCCGTGGATGTTGGAGTGCGAAAGACCGTTGTTCGCTGTCGTGAGATTTTCAAACGTGTTCGTCTGGGGATTGAATTTGTTGAGACCGGCATCCTCGGTACCAATCCAGAAATTTCCGTTTTTATCCTGTACAATCTCCCGTACGGCATCGCCCTGTATACTATTCTCGCCCGACTTCGGGTAGTAGGTCGCAAAAGGGGTGTATGGCTGTGGGTAATAACTCAATCCGCCAAAATAGGTGCCACACCAAATACCGCCTTCTTTATCCTTGGTGAGTGTATACACGGCATTATCGGAAAGCGAATACGGATCATGAAGGTTATTCCGCAAATGGGTATACTGCTGATTTTTGATATGATAAACATATATACCCGACTCCGTTGCCATCCAATATTCGTCCGTACCCGTTTTTAAAAAGTCCCGCGCAAAGACGAGGGATTGATCGGCATTTTTTATCGGGATATCGGTTGATTGCCGGGTCGCCAGATCAAATAACTTAATACCTTGGCTGGATGTGGCGACAAATAACCGGCCATCGCCGGTGTCCTCGATCTTTTCGATCCAGCGGGTTACGACCGGCGTGGCTTCATCAAAAATAGCGAAATTTTCAAATCCATCGTTATCCTCCTGATAGCGCTGCACAAAACCGCGTGCGGTAGAAACCCATACGTCATTATCCTTGGTGATCGTAATCGACGTGATTTCGCCATACTCCCCGTGCTCGAAAGCGGTTACCTTTTGCTGTTGGGGAGTATACCGTTGTAACGCGTTAGCGGCTAGAAACCAAATATTTCCTTTCCCATCAGTCTGCAGATGCGTAATATCTTTATCTTTTGTTTCCGGTACGGCGGCAAAGCTATCCTTGTGGGGATCATACCGGTAAAGGCCTTTCAATGTGCCCACCCAGATCAGGCCATTTTCATCTTCCAATAACGAATGTATAAAATTATGGCCTAAGCTACCAGCTTGTTTCGGATCGTGCCGATATACCCGAAAATGATATCCGTCAAATCGGTTAAGGCCATTTTTGGTACCAAACCACATAAAACCGGACTGATCTTGTAGGCTACACATCACGGTGTTGTGGGATAATCCGTTCTCTACGTGGTAGTGTCTAAAGTTAAAAGACTGACCAATTAAAGAGAGACTAACCATCAGGAGAGCCCAAAACGTACATAAGGTTTTCATCGTTTGCCGGTAGCCGTTCATCATCGATTAAATTTTAAGCAAAATAATGCAAAAGCTTTATAATTCCGCTCAAACAGCCTCAAAATAGGCATAATTGATACGTATTGCATACATTTTGAACCAATACGTGCTTCGATATTAACGTACTTCGCTGTTACCAATTTTAAATTTATAGTCACATGAACAAGATCATTATTGTTTTTATTGTATGTATGCATGTGTTTGCCTTACATGCACAGATTACAGGAACCGTCTGGGATAAAGACGGACCATTAAAAGGTGTTGCCGTTGCGGTGAAAGGTAGCAGCACGGCTACACAAAGTGACCAGGACGGTCATTTTCGTATTGCTGCCGACCCGGCTGCCGCACCGGTGTTGGTGTTTTCGCATATCGGCTACCTGACCCAATCGGTTACCGTATCCGGCACACAACCGCTGCAGGTGATTCTGCAAGTGGCAAATACGGATCTCGATGAGGTGGTCGTTGTCGGTTATGGTACCCAACGTAAACAGGACCTCACCGGCGCGGTGTCCGTCGTGAAAGTCGCCGATGTACAGAAAAGGCAGGCCACGACAGTTGCGGAATCCCTCCAAGGCTTAGCCACCGGTATCCGGGTACGCGGTGGCGGACGTCCCGGTTCGGAAGCGCAGATCCAGATCAGGGGGCTTAAAAATTTTTCGGGCACACCACCCTTATATGTGGTCGATGGACTGATTACGACGGCCAACCGGGATTTCAATCCGAGCGACATCGAATCCATCCAAATCCTGAAAGATGCATCTGCGGCAGCGATCTACGGCTCGCGGGCAGCAAATGGGGTGATTATCATCACCACCAAACGGGGGCAGCAGGGGCCTGCGCAGATCGAAGTCTCGGCGAAATCTACCCTGCAAACGACCCCGCGGTATAATCTGGCAAAGACCGAAGAATTTGCCCGGTTAAACTACATGGCCTATGACAACGCCAATGTTCCCCGGCAAGATCTGGACATGACCGTAGATACGGACTGGCAGGATGCTGCTTTCCGTACCGGAAAAGTGCAGGAGTATTCGGCGAGTTTCTCTGGTGGTGGTGAAGGGGGCAACTATTTCATTTCCGGTGGCTATTTCGATAACAAAGGAGCGGTTATCAGTACGGATTTTAACCGGTTTAATTTCCGGGTAAACACGGTCAGTAAAAAGGGGATTTTTACCATCGGTGAAAATTTAGCCATCAGTAACGCCAAAGCGGACGAAATGTCGGGCAACCCATATATTGATGTGCTCCGCTTATTGCCAACGATTCCGGTCTATAATCCAGACAATCCAGGTGGCTATGGCTACGGTGATGAACGCCGCGCGCGTACCTTCGGGTCAAACCCGGTCGCTATTGCCGATCTGGATGATAGAACGAATGCGAATCTCCGCATCCGCGGTAACCTCTTTTCGGAATTGCAGTTGCTGCCTTCGTTAAAATACCGCTTCAACTTGGGGTATGAAACCAGCCGGGACCATCACACCTACTTAAGAAAGGCGGGCAGCTGGACATTAAACCAACCCCTAGACCCGTCACAATACCATGAGAATAGAGCGGAATCGTCGACGGTCCTTGTTGAAAACACGCTTTCTTTTGAAAAGGAATTTAATGCACATCGTTTGAACGTATTGGCAGGGCAATCCTATCAGCGGGACCGCTATGCGCAAATGTGGGGAACCAAACGCAATATGTTGGAAAATCCAAACGGCGGTTATTATACGGTGCTTGATCAAGGGAACGAACCGCAAACGGGCGGATTCGCAAACCGGACAGATATCATCTCCTATTTCGGGCGGTTTGAGTACAACTACGCCGATAAATACTTGGTGAATGGTATTATCCGTACCGATGGTGCTTCCCGCTTTGGAAACAATTATAAGTTCGGCACGTTCCCCTCTATTTCCGGAGCGTGGCGGATCAGTCAGGAAGATTTTTTCCAGGCTTCCTGGATCAACGATCTGAAGGTGCGGGCGAATTACGGAACCTTGGGTAGCAGCAACATTGGCCCGTACGATTATATCCCGGTCGTCAATACCTTCCCCACGATCGCGATGGGGCCGGGCCAGGTGACGTTGCCGGGCGCAACACAAGTTCGGCTGGCCAATCACGATCTTCGTTGGGAAACGCTCGTACAACAAAACTATGGCTTCGACGCGACGTTCTTAAACAACCGGATTAACGTCAGTGCTGAATATTTTATTTCCAAAACCAAGGATGTGCTGCTTCAATATCCGTTGTTACTGTCAACCGGAAATGACGGGGGTAATCCCTTCACGAACGGGGCTACGCTTGGCAACCGGGGCGTGGAGCTGTCGGTCACCTACCAAGAGAATACCAAACCTTTTCAATACGGTGTGACCGCAAACATCACCACGTTGCGGAATCGGGTCATTGATCTGGGCTATGGCCAAAACCGAACATTCTCGGGGAATACCGTTACCGAGAAAGGCCAGCCGATCGGGATGTGGTATGTGCTCGAAACCGACGGCATTTTCCAAAATATCGAGGAGATCAACAGCTATCAGAATGCAGAGGGCCGAGTGATCCAGCCGAATGCACAGCCGGGTGATATCCGTTTCAAGGACCATAACGGCGACGGCACGATCACCAATGCCGATAAAACCATTGTCGGCGATGCGTGGGCAGATTATGAGATGGGCTTAAATATGAACGCTTCCTATAAGCAATTCTCTTTCAGCATGGATTGGTTTGGATCGTTCGGGGCGACGGTGTTTAACGGCCCGCGGAGCGTAATGGATATGTTCTCCGACAATACGAACTATCGTGCCGGTATACAACCTTGGACACCAGAAAACCCGAATACAGACGTGCCACGTGCCTATTATGCAAGTACGATCAATGCGCGGGGGGATACCGACCGCTGGTTGGAAGACGGCAGCTTTGTCCGTTTAAAATATATCGGTGTTAGCTATCGCCTGCCGAGCAGCTTATTGGACAAGATTTATTTCAGCGAAGCACAGGTGACCCTATCTGGACAGAACTTACTCACGTTTACCAAATACACGGGGCTTGATCCGGAGTTCAACAACAGCAATATTTTTCAGAAAGGACACGATTTCGGCGTATTCCCGAATCTGAAAACGGTTTCATTAGGTGTACAATTTAGATTTTAAAATGATGAAAAAGAGCATATTTATTCTCCTGATAACAGTATCTTGTTTGCTTTCGTGTGATAAAAGCTTACTTGATCAAGACAATCCCAATACCCTCACGGAATCGCAATTCTGGGCGACAGAATCCGATGCGCAGCGTGGCGTAAACGCCATTTACCATATGTTTTATCAGCCGGGTACCTGGTCGCGGTGGATTTATTTCCGCTTGGACCTCACCTCTGATGAAGGCTTTAGCAAAAGCCCTTGGATAGAACTGGCCGACTGGACACGGTTTCAATATGTCAATTACAATTTTCTGGAAGGAAACGTCGTCACCTATAAGGATACGTATAAAGCGATATTCCGGTGTAACCAGGTGTTGACCCATGTGCCCACGATTGCATTTGCGGACGAAAACAAGAAGGCACAGCTGCTGGCTGAAGCGAAATTCCTCCGCGGTTTTTACTATTACTACGCGGCCCTGCTCTGGGAAAACTTTCCAATCGTGACCACCTTGCAAAGTCCGACCGATATGCCGGAGGCCAGCACCTTGGCGGATGTCTGGGCGCTGGTAGAGACCGATCTGTCAGAAGCCGCCCAAGCGTTACCGCTACAGTGGAATGGAAATGACATCGGCCGGCCTACCAAGGGTGCTGCGCTAGCCCTATTGGGAAAAACCTATATGCAGCAGCATAAATGGAACGAAGCGAAATCGGCTTTAGATTACTTTATCACCGGCGAGGGAACGCCTTATTACGATCTGGTGGCGTATCAAGATAACTTCCGTGCGGAAAATGAGAACAATAAGGAGTCTGTTTTCGAAATTCAGTTCTCCGACGCGAATAAAACTGCCGAGGGCGATATCCCGAGCTCGACGATGAGCACGAACCGTGCGCAGTTTTTTGCACCCCGCTCGATCGGCTGGTCGGACGGACAGGCGCGCTATTGGCTCGTGACCGAATTCAAGAAGGAAAAAACCGTGGACGGGGGAATCGATCCACGTTTACGCTACTCCTTGTTTTACCCCGGCTTAGAGGCAGATTTTGGCGATAAGGTCTACGGCAGAAGCTGGCAATGGGATGCCGATGAAGCGTGGTTTCGGAAATATGCGCGGGATTATAAACAAAATCACGACGATTACTTCAACGAGGTCAATAATCGGGTGATCCGTTTTGCGGATGTATTGCTGTTATACGCCGAAGTTTTAAATGAACTTAACCAAACTGCCAGTGCCTATCCGTATGTAGATCGGGTAAGGGCGCGTGTCAACCTCGCACCTTTAGCGACGGCACACCCAACCATTGGAAACGATAAAGACCGCTTCCGGGAACGGCTGAAAATGGAGCGCGCATTGGAGCTATGTGGGGAGAGCGTCCGTTGGGCAGATTTAAAACGATGGGGGGATCTGGAAACGCAGGCGGGTATAAACCGTGTGGCTGAACGGGATCCCGATTTCAACAACTTTGTGTTGGATAAGCACATACGCCTGCCTTTACCGGAGGTAGAAGTCGCTAATAACCCTAATCTTACTACGAACAATCCGCATTATTAACATTTTTTAGATATCGCTATGATTTATTGCACTTTATTCAGACGTCTCGTCCAAAATACGTTTATGTTTCTTTCTTTGGTGGCCTGTGGGAAAGACAACCCACCCACGGTGGAGCCACCGCCGGATCAGCCGGATCAGGAGGAGGTTTATATTCAATGGGACCAACAAACACGCCGGAAAGTTTCGTCCGGCCCGAATACCCGGTATGCGGGCTATGCCCGGATTATCCAGCTGCCGGACCAATCCTTACTTGGAATTTATGAAGCGGATGGCAGCGTCGTGTCCGTGAAAAGTAGGGATCTGGGCAATAGCTGGTCGGAACCGGTGGTTGTTGCGGCCCGTGGCGAGGGGACGAATATGTGCGTGCCGGATTTGCTCTTGTTAAATGATCAGAAAACCCTACTCGCACTTTATAACGGTAGACCTTTCGCGATTTCCCCCGACCGGAAATTCGATATACGCATAAAGAAGAGTACGGATGGAGGACAGACCTGGGCGGACGAAAAAGTGTTATACGAAGCCGGATATGAGTTTGAAAATGGCTGCTGGGAACCTGCGGCCCTGCAATTACCTAATGGTGAGATACAGCTCTTTTTTGCTAACGAAGGGCCTTATACGCAGTCTAACGAGCAGAATATCTCCATGATCCGTTCGCAGGATAATGGTGCCAACTGGACAACGGATCCGGTAATCGTGAGTTTCCGTCCCGGCAGAAGGGATGGCATGCCGGTTCCGGTATTGCTGAACAACGGGAAGGATATCGTGGTCGCGATAGAGGATAATGCGATTCAAACCTTCAAGCCGTATATCTTGCGCAATAGCCTGGAGGAGAACTGGGCGACGACGATCGGTGCAGAAAGCCCGAACCGGAGCTATGCCTTATTACAACCTGTGGCAAATGAAGTTTATGCCGGAGCGCCTTATATCCGGCAATTAAGCACCGGGGAGACTATCTTGGCTTACCAAGGCACCGAAGGCCGTACCCACGACATGAATTTTGCCGATATGAAAGTTGTGATTGGCGATGATCAGGCCAAGAACTTTACCAGCAAATCGGTGCCGTTTTCGATTCCGGGCAATAAATCCTGCCTATGGAATAGCGTCACGGTACTGCACGACAATACGATCATCGCGGTAACCAGCACCAATGCATACGGAACGGGTAATACCGAGGTGTGGATGGTTAAGGGAAAAGTCATTAATAACACGAATAAATAGCACATTAAATGAAGATCATGCAGAAAAACAGGATTTTTTTTATGGCGGTATTGCTGAGTATACTGCTGAACAGTTGTACGGAAACACAAAAAAAAGAAACGAAGCCAGATCGGGCGGTCTGGACAAAAGAACAGGCGAATGCTTGGTATAAGGATCAGGAATGGCTGGTGGGAGCTAACTTTACACCAAGTAACGCCATTAACCAGTTGGAGATGTGGCAAAAAGAGACCTACGACTCGGTCACGATTGACCGGGAATTGGGCTGGGCGGAAGCGCTGGGTATGAACACGGTACGGGTTTATCTGCACGATGCGCTGTACGAGCAGGACTCCGTGGGTTTTCTTGACCGGATCGACCATTTTCTAGGCTTGGCAGACCGGCACAACATCAAAACGTTGTTGGTTATATTTGATTCTTGTTGGGATCCGTTCTTTGCCTTGGGGGAGCAGCGGGAACCGACCCCCTTTAAGCATAATCCGGGTTGGGTACAGAGCCCTGGACAGCTGGCGTTAAAGGATTCCACGCAATATCCGCGATTGGAGCGCTATGTGAAAGGTGTCATCAAGCGGTTTGCAAACGATTCCCGGGTTTTAGGATGGGATATCTGGAATGAGCCGGATAATATGACGGGACCTTCGTACGAAAAAGTGGAGACCCCGGATAAGGTTGATCTCGTGCTTCCTTTACTGGAAAAGTCTTTTGCTTGGGCAAGATCGGCTAATCCGTCGCAGCCGATTACCTCGGGTGTATGGATGGGCGATTGGTCTTCAGAGGAAAAGATGAAGCCGATCGAGAAATTGCAGGTCAACGAGTCGGATATCATTACGTTTCATAACTACGACAGTCCAGAGGAATTCGAAGAACGGATCCAATGGCTGCAACGTTACGAAAAGCCTATGCTCTGTACGGAATATATGGCTCGTCCTAATGGTAGCACCTTTGCCGGATTTTTGCCTATTGCTAAAAAATATAACGTCGGTATGATCAACTGGGGTTTTGTAGATGGCAAGACCCAGACGAAATTTCCTTGGGATTCGTGGACTAAAACCTATACCGCGGAACCGCCGGTTTGGTTTCACGACATTCTGCGAAATGACGGAAGTCCATATGACTCCGCCGAAACGGATCTTATCAAGTCCTTAACAGGCGCAAAATAAAATTTTGACTTGCATGCAAGTCAGTTATGCGTTCGGCATGACTTGGCCACAAGTTATGCTGAACGCATCTTTCCCTTTTTGCTTTCAGCGTTTCTTTCAAAAAGTAAGTGATATTTTCTATCTTGCAGGAATTACTACCTTTGGAATGCAACGAGTACGATTAACGCTTTTAGGGCTATTAACAATGGCCTTTACGACCTGTGGACAACCGAATCACGAAACGCTATTTACGGAAATTAACCGTGTGTTGAATACGCATGGTTCCTTGTCGGCAATAACCGCTCGCAATACCCGTGAAGAAGCGATATTGGCGGTCGTGCAAAAAGTAGAAGAAACCAAGGAAAGGGCAAAGGATCATACCATCGTCGATCCCAAGATAGCACGGGCTTTTGAGGAAGCCGATTCCTTAGCGTCCACCTTGAATGTGCCCGCATTATCCATCTGGACAAATACCCAGATCGGTTTCTATTACTACAGCATGTCGTATCTACAGGAAGCATTTCCTTACTTTCTGAAATCATCGCAAGCCATGTCCAGCACAGCACCGGCTACGCTGATTGCACCTTCCGACTGCTACACCAAAAACGGTTATTTTTTTGGAAATATCGGCGATCATTTACTCTCCATTACTTATCTTAACCAAGCGCTGTTGCTGGCGGATTCGTCTGCATTTGCGCAGTTACATTTTGCTATTGGAGGGGAGTATCGTGCTTTGGAAGAGTATGACAAGGCGGAAGAGCATTACCTTACCGCCAAGGAACTCGCTGAAGATATCGATCCGGTTCGTTACGCAAAAGTATTGGGGGAACTGGCTTTTTTAGCCATGCGTTCCGCTGATTTTCCATCGGCGGAAGCGTTGTTGCTGGAAGATATCCATCTTTCACGGCTCCACCATGCAGACCGAAATTTAATGTTCGCGCAAATCCGGCTTGCGCATCTGTATGTGGACACCCAGCAATGGGAGGCTGCGCAGGCGCTGTTGGGAGAAGCGGAGGCCTATACGCGGAACAAGGCTAACCTCAGCGGCTTCTACGCAGAAGTGTTACAGCTCAAATTAGCTGTTGCCCATGCCCTTCACGATACCGTAGCGCAACTTGAGCTCTATCCGAAATTACAGGAGGTCCAAAATCGATTAAAAAATACCGATGGCGAAAATGCCGTGATGAAAGTCAATCTTGCCCTGCAACGTTCCAAGGCCGAGCGGGATGCTCTCGTGCATGCTACCAAGCTGCAGCGGTCAAAGATGAATGTGTTTGTCTTAACGGGCGCATGCCTGTTATTATTGGTCATGGCGATACTGCTGTTTCGGAGTAAAAAACAGGCGCTCAAGCTGCAGCATGTCAAGTTTGAACGCAGCTTATTCCGTTTTCAGCTGGATAAAATGAAATCCGAAAAGAAATACGAGGATGCCCAGCAGACTATACAGGCCTATCTTACCTTTCTGAAAGAGCGAAATACAGCGATTGCGGAATTGAAAGGTGTGGTAGCTGACCTGAGCAGGTCGAATTCGGCGGATGCGGTAGAAAGAAAAGAAAGGTTGGAGCAGCTATTGGATGAACATTTGATGACGGAGGAGAATTGGCAACGTTTTAAGACTACTTTTATAAAGGAGTATGGTTCATTTTATGCCAAAATCACCGCAATGCTACCGCATCTTACCGAATCACAGCTGCGTATTGTCCTACTACAAAAGCTTGGCCTCAATAATCATGGTATGGCCAATCTATTAGGGGTGGGGCAAGAATCCATCAAAAAGGCTAAGCAGCGTCTCCGGAAAAGATATGGAGACCAGTATGACCAGGTTTTCGTAGAAGTTTAACAAAATAATAACTTGCATTTTAGTAAATCATCGAGTACCTTTGTTGCTCAATAAAGGGAAAACGTATGCTAGGTGCATTGATCACTTCCAAAACAAGATTAAAACTACTGATCAAATTTTTTGTATCGGCAGGTAACACGGGTTATCTACGGGGCATTGCCGAAGAATTTGATGAATCCACCAACGCCATCCGGAAAGAACTGAATCAATTAACAGAAGCGGGATTTTTAGAACGGAAGCAGGAACAGAAGAAGGTGTTGTACCGGGCGAATATCGATCATCCGCTATTTAATCCTGTTCAGCGTTTAGTACACTCTTTTTTGGGGGTAGATAAAGTCGTGGATCACGTGATGGAGCGTGCAGGCGACGTACGGGAGGTGATGCTGGTAGGGGCCTATGCGAAAGGACAGGAGTCTGACCAACTGGACGTGGTGGTGTCGGGCGAAAACCTCGACAAAGAATATTTACAGAACCTCTCCGAGAAAACCGGAAAATTAATCAACAAGGAAATCAGGATAAACTTCGAAAAGCCCAACAGTGGTGCTTCTATTGTGGTGTATCAGAAAGGACGTGAAAATCTACTTAATTAACACTTGGCACTTTTATTGCTTATAGGGGGCAAAGTCTACCGGGGCAAAAAACATTGAACAGCAGATAAGAATAACATTATGGAAAAAAAAGTTGTTAGAAAAAGAGAAGATTATAATCCGGGACCGCGCGTCGGGATTACCTTTTCGACTTTCGATCTATTGCATGCCGGGCACATTATGATGCTGGCCGAGGCAAAGCGCCAATGCGATTATTTGATTTGCGGTCTGCAGATGGACCCGACGTTAGACCGTCCGGAAAAAAACGCACCTACGCAAACGGTGGTTGAGCGTTATATCCAATTGCGCGGCTGTCAATATGTAGATGAAATCGTGCCCTATTCAACGGAGCAAGACTTGGAAGACATCTTAAAATCATTCAAATTGGATGTCCGTATTGTCGGTGATGAATACAAGGACAAAGATTTTACCGGCCGTAAATACTGTGAAGATAAAGGTATCGAGCTGTATTTCAATAGTCGCGATCACCGCTTTTCGAGTTCGGGATTACGCCGGATTGTTTATGAAAGAGAAAACGAAAAAAACGGTAAAAAATAAGCCAAACCGCGTACATGCAAAATCAGACATCTGCGAGTAATAAGAAAATTGCCGTCATCGGTCAAGGCTATGTGGGGTTGCCCTTGGCGATTGAACTGGCGCATTATTTTCCTGTTGTAGGGTTTGATATCAATGAAGAGCGTGTGCGCGAGTTGACGAATGGAATCGATCGAACGCAGGAAGCGGATATCGAAAAACTAAAAGCGGTTTTGATAGGCAGCACGATGCTAGAAACCTCGACTTTAGACGGGGTTTCGGTTCAACAATTTAGTGACTCCCAGTTTGACGAAACGCAATTCAACAATCCCCGGGAATCTGCCGTATTATCCTTTTCTAGTGATATAGCCGATATTCAAGACGCACAAATTTTTATTGTTACCGTTCCCACGCCTATCGACCAACTTAATACGCCTGATCTCCGTCCGTTAAGAAGAGCTTCAGAAATGTTGGGCAGGGTCATTAAGCACGGCGATATCGTGATCTATGAGTCCACAGTATACCCCGGCTGCACGGAAGAAGAATGTGTGCCTGTTTTAGAAAAGACTTCCGGCTTAGCGTTCAACCGTGATTTCTTCGTCGGCTATTCGCCAGAGCGTATTAATCCGGGAGATAAAATCAATACTTTAACGACGATTACCAAAGTGACCTCGGGTTCTACACCGGAGATTGCGGAGGAGGTTGATCAGCTGTATAAGACCATTGTTGCCGCGGGCACTTACAAAGCGCCGAGCATTAAAGTAGCGGAAGCATCGAAGGCGATCGAGAATGCCCAACGGGATGTCAACATTTCGTTTGTAAACGAGCTGGCACTTATTTTTGACCGGATGGGCATTGATACCAATGATGTGTTGGAAGCTGCAGGTACGAAATTTAATTTTCTAACATATAAACCGGGGTTAGTGGGCGGACACTGTATCTCGGTCGACCCCTATTACCTCACGCACAAAGCGAAGCAACTTGGCTATTACCCTGATGTGATTTTGTCTGGAAGGCGCGTCAATAATTCGATTCCCGCGTTTATTGCTTCCAAAGTGGTTAAGCTGATGGTAGCGAAAGATATTAGTATCCGTGGAGCGAAAGCACTTATTCTAGGCATAACTTTTAAAGAGAATTGCCCGGATATCCGAAATACGAAGGTGGTGGAAATCTACCGGGAACTTAAAGAATACGGTGTGGAGGTCGAAATATACGATCCTTGGGCAGATGCGGAGGAAGTATATCATGAATATGGCATTCCGCTTAAAGCAGAAGGCGTGTCGGACGATTCCGAAACACCGATTGCAAAGTATGAAGCTATTATTCTGGCGACAGCACATCAAGCCTTTTTAACAATTAATATTAATCAGCTCAAAAAAGAAAAAAGTGTCGTGTTTGACGCAAAAAGTATGTTGCCCCGAGCGTGGGTAGACGCAAGACTTTAACCTTAACTGTACGCATAAAATGAAAGAGATAAAGAAAATCACCTGTATCGGAGCGGGCTATGTCGGGGGGCCGACGATGTCGGTCATTGCACAGAAGAATCCGGATGTCGAAGTTACGGTCGTTGACCTGAACCATGCGCGTATCGCAGCGTGGAACGACGAAGACTTGGATAATCTTCCGGTATACGAGCCTGGCCTGGATGCCGTTGTTGGGGAAGCACGCGGCCGCAACCTGTTTTTCTCTACAGATGTAGATAAGGCGATCAGTGAAGCCGATATGATCTTTATCTCGGTGAACACCCCGACCAAGACCTATGGTAAAGGTAAAGGGCAGGCAGCTGACCTGAAATTTATCGAGCTGTGCGCCCGCCAGATTGCTGCAGTGGCTAAAAATGATAAGATTGTTGTAGAGAAGTCCACGCTTCCGGTGCGTACGGCCGAAGCATTGAAAAATATTTTGGAAAACACGGGTAACGGTGTGAATTTCCATATCCTTTCGAACCCGGAGTTTTTAGCAGAGGGCACGGCTGTTACCGACCTGCACAACCCGGACCGTGTACTGATCGGCGGGGAGGATGCGGAAGCGATCGAAGCCTTGGTAAATGTATACGCAGCCTGGGTTCCACGGGAACGTATCCTGACGACGAACCTATGGTCATCGGAGCTGTCGAAACTGGTTGCGAATGCTTTCCTGGCCCAGCGTGTCTCTTCGATCAATGCGATCTCGGAATTATGTGAGGTTACGGGTGCGAACGTGGATGAGGTGGCGCGTGCCATTGGTCAGGATTCCCGTATCGGGGGTAAGTTCCTGAAAGCTTCGGTTGGCTTTGGGGGGTCCTGTTTCCAGAAGGATATCCTGAACCTGGTGTATATTGCTAGAACATACAACCTACATGAAGTAGCGGACTACTGGGAACAGGTTATCATCATGAACGACCACCAGAAGACGCGTTTTGCGGAGAAGATCATCCAGACGATGTACAACACGGTGAACGGTAAGCATATTGCATTCCTTGGCTGGGCATTCAAGAAGGACACGAACGATACGCGTGAATCTGCGGCGATCTACGTCGCGGACCACCTGCTGGACGAAGAGGCGCAGGTGGTGGTATATGATCCAAAGGTATCTGCCGAACAGATCTACAAGGATCTGGATTACCTCGGCACCCGTTCACCAGAGGATAACCGTCGCTTAGTGAAAGTGGTAGACAACGCTTACGAGGCCCTGGATGGTGCACATGCTGCAGCCATCCTGACCGAGTGGGATGAATTCAAGGGCTACGACTGGGCGAAGGTCAAGGAGGGTATGAAGAAGCCTTCGTTTGTATTCGACGGCCGGAAGCTGTTGGACAGAAAGGAACTGAACCGGCTGGGATTCGCTTATTACGCTATTGGAGAGTAAATTTAAGCAAATATACAAATAAACATTATGAAGATTGTACACGTCTTATTGACAGGAGGAGTCGGAAGTAGGTTATGGCCGTTATCGCGGAAGCAGTCTCCTAAACAGTATCTAAATCTTTTCGATGGTAGGTCACTATTTGAAATGACAGTTCAACGTAATCAAGGTGTAGCAGATCAGGTTGTTGTTGTGGGTAATAAAGATAATACCCATTTGAGTCATAAAGCTATGATCAATTGTGGTCTTCCATATAAGAATATTGTAGAAGCTACACCACGTAATACTGCCGCAGCAATTGCTTTTGCTGCTTTCGCTGTCGAGCCGGAGGACATCCTCATTGTGACTCCCTCCGATCATATGATTGCCGGAGAACAACAATATAATGAAGCGATGGAAAGTGGTGTTGCTAAGGCTAAAGAGGGGTATATCGTAACATTTGGTATCCAGCCCACTAGACCGGAAACGGGTTATGGTTATATAGAATATGATGGAGACGCAGTCAAGTCGTTTCGAGAAAAACCAAATCAAGATACTGCCGAAGATTTTATTGAGAAAGGTAATTTTTTATGGAATTCGGGTATGTTTTGTTTTCAGGCTTCTGTCTTCTTAGAAGAGCTCGAACAATATGAACCGGAGGTATTTGAAAAGGCTAAAGTTGTATGGGAAAATGCAAATGATGGTTTTTTGGATGAACAGTTGTCATTAGATATTCCATCTATTTCGGTAGATTATGCAGTAATGGAGCGCTCAAAAAAAATTAGAGTGATACCAACAACCTTTGAATGGTCAGATCTAGGGTCGTTTGAGGCCTTATATGATTATTTTATTACAAATGGATATCCAAAAGATGAGAATGGCAATATTGTGATTGGAACAGAGGTGTTCACAGGGTTTGTTGGTCTCAAGCAAACGATTTTTGTTCATACGAAAGATGCATTTTTGGTTGTTCAGAAAGAAAAATCACAGGATGTGAAGAAAATCTATAATATGTTAGAGAAGCACCAATCGAAATTATTAGACTAGAAAGGCTTGAATTCTAAAATGAATAAGGAAGCAAAGATATATATAGCAGGCCATCGAGGTATGGTCGGCTCGGCAATTTGGCGTATTCTGGAAAAAGAGGGATATACTAATGTTATCGGTCGGACGAGTAAAGAGTTGGATTTGCGTAGTCAGGTTGATGTGAATAGATTCTTTGAAGCAGAAAAGCCAGATGTCGTCATTGACGCTGCTGCTCGGGTAGGAGGAATTCTTGCTAATAATGATTTTCCATATCAATTTTTGATGGAGAATATGCAAATTCAAAATAATTTGATTGATGCTGCTTTACAACACGGAGTAGAAAAATTAATTTTTCTTGGCTCTTCCTGCATTTATCCAAAGTTTGCTCCACAACCGTTAAAAGAGGATTATCTGTTGACAGATAGTCTAGAGCCGACAAATGAATGGTATGCTATGGCCAAGATAACAGGTGTTAAAGCTTGTCAGGCGATACGTAAGCAATTCGGTAAAGATTTTGTGAGCCTGATGCCAACAAACCTTTACGGTACACATGATAATTTTGATTTGAATACGTCACATGTATTACCGGCAATGATTCGTAAATTCCATGAAGCCAAGCAAGATAATCATGCGCCCGTGATTTTATGGGGATCTGGTACGCCGATGCGGGAATTTCTTTTTGTAGATGACATGGCGAGTTCGGTTATCTTTGCTTTGGAAAACATTCTGCCAGAGCACCTCTATAATGTAGGTACAGGTGAAGATTTGACTATTAAAGAACTAGCAGAACTGATCCAAAAGACGGTTGGCCATCAAGGAGAAATTATTTGGGATAGTTCCAAGCCCGATGGCACGCCACGTAAACTAATGGATATATCTAAAATGCACGAATTAGGATGGAAGCATCAGGTCGAGTTAGCAGAGGGGATACAACGCACTTATGAGTGGTTTTTAGAAAATGAAGGAAAATATAAAGAAGTGAAGCTTTAAAGCACGTCGCGAATCACGAATCACAAATTACGAAAATATGAAAACAGCGCTTATAACAGGAATAACAGGCCAGGACGGATCATATCTGGCAGAACTACTATTGGAAAAGGGGTATATGGTACATGGTATTAAAAGAAGAGCTTCTTCCTTTAATACACACCGAATCGATCACTTGTATGTTGACCAGCACGAAGCGCATGTCAATTTTAAATTGCACTATGGAGATCTAACTGATTCAACGAACATCATCCGTATTATCCAGGAAGTTCAGCCGGATGAAATCTATAATCTTGGAGCCATGTCACATGTTAAGGTATCCTTTGACTCACCGGAATACGTTGCCAATGTGGACGGTATAGGTACTTTGCGTATTTTGGAGGCGGTTCGCATTTTAGGATTGGAGAAAAAAACGAGAATATACCAAGCTTCTACTTCTGAATTATATGGCGGTCTTGCAGAAAATAAAAATGAGCGAGGTTTTTATGATGAAAACTCTCCTTTCTATCCACGTTCTCCTTATGGTGTGGCCAAGATATACGGCTTCTGGATTACAAAAAACTACCGCGAGGCTTATGATGTATATGCTTGTAACGGGATTTTGTTTAACCACGAATCTCCACGCCGTGGCGAAACATTTGTAACTCGCAAAATCACTATGGCGACAGCAGCGATAGCATTGGGTAAGCAGGATTGCCTATATTTAGGAAACCTCAATGCACAGCGTGACTGGGGGCATGCCAAAGATTATGTAGAGGCTATGTGGCGAATTTTGCAACAAGACACAGCAGAGGATTATGTGATTGCTACAGGTGTTACTACTACGGTACGGGATTTCGTACGGATGTCTTTTGCAGAGATCGGTGTTGAATTAGAGTTTGAAGGAGAAGAAGAAAATGAAATTGCAAAAGTAAAATCCTGCTCAAACCCGAGCTACCAACTAGAAATCGGTAAAGTTGTAGTGCGTGTTGACCCGCAATATTATCGCCCGACTGAAGTGGACCTGTTAATTGGCGATCCGACCAAATCGAAAACTAAATTAGGCTGGAAACCCCAATATGATCTGCGGACTCTGGTTAAAGAAATGGTTGCAGCAGATATTAATAAGTTACATATTTAGACTCCGCCCAAGATTTTGATAAAGAAGGCGCAGCATTAATTGTCGACTTCAAGAAAGTAAGAATATGTCGGGAAAGACAATAGCGAGAAATACTATTTTTCTATATATCAGGATGCTGTTAACAATGGGGGTATCTTTATATACTTCTCGTGTTGTCCTTTCTTCTTTGGGTATTGAGGACTATGGTATTTATACTGTTGTAGGGGGAGTAGTGAGTTTGTTCAGTTTTTTAAATGCAGCAATGGTATCAGGAACACAACGATTTCTAGCTATAGATATAGGACAGCGAAATTGGGAAGGACTGAGAAAGACGTTTAACGCTACTTTATTAATTCACATAGCTATTGCAATTATTCTTCTGTTAATCGGAGAAACGTTGGGGGGATGGTTTGTTAATAACAAATTGAATATATCAATAAATCGTCAAAGTGCTGCAGGTTTGGCATTTCAGTTTTCTTTGTTAGCGGCATGTTTTTCTGTCATACAAGGCCCTTATAATGCACTTCTTATTGCCAGAGAAAAAATGGGGGTTTTTGCTGCATTTGGTGTGTTGGAGGTTATATTGAAGCTAGTAGTAGCCTATGCAATATCAATTTCGGAACATGATAAATTGATTGTTTATTCTATTTTGATTTTTATTGTTACGTTTCTTATGGGACTTATGTATCAGCTTTATTGTTTCCGATATTTTAAAGAAAGCCGATTTAAAATTTACCATGACTTTTCTTTACTTCGAGATATCTTGGCGTTTTCTGGATGGAATTTGTTTGGTAATATTGCTGCGGTAGCTAAGGCCCAAGGTATAAATATTTTATTAAATGTTTTGTATGGAACAGCTCTTAATGCCGCTTACGGAATTATGTTGCAAGTTCAAAACGCTGTGTCTCTGTTTGTAACGAATTTTCAAACAGCTATTAACCCTCAAATTTTTAAGAATTATGCAAATCGAGATTTTGAAAGAATGCAACTACTCATGTTTCAGGGAGCTAGATATTCTTTTTTTCTCTTGGTCATTATAGTTTTTCCGTTAATTTATAATGTAGATTATATTCTGATGCTCTGGTTAAATGAGCCTCCTAAACTCGCGGGAGTCTTTATAACACTAACTCTTGTAAATTTATTAATTGAGACCATTTCTCGTCCGTTAATAACAGGTGCATTGGCTACAGGACAAATTAAATGGTATCAAATTGTAGTGGGGTCACTTTTATTTTTAAATCTACCGTTAAGTTATATATTATTTCTGGTGACGAATAACCCAGCAACATTTTTATATGTGGCTATATTTTTGTCTTTCATAACATTAATATTTCGCGTTTTGTTCTTGACAAAATTGATACATCTAAATGTTGGGATATTCTTAAATGAGGTAGGGGTACCAATTATTAAGGTTTCTTTCTTATGTCTAATATTTTACTTTGTATTACAAGCCGCAATAGGACCGTCAAACTCTTTCTTTGAGATGGTAACTATATCGACAGTGATCTTGATCTTTTTAACATTAATAATATATAGTGTCGGCGTAAAGAAAAGTGAAAGAAATTTAATTAAGTCAATTTTGTTGACAAAAATCTACAAGAGATAACGTTATCATGAAAGAAAATAGTAAGAAGGAAAACGCTGTAAATAATTTGTGTACAGGATGCGGTGTGTGTGTGTCAGAATCAAACGGCACTTTAGAGATGAGATGGAATAAATTCGGATTTATTTCGCCTTATCATGTTAAAGGAGATATTCCTAATACGACAATGAGGGTTTGTCCATTTAATCCAAAACCAGAACTAGATATTTCCGATGAAGATAAATTGGCAAAAATTTTCTTAAAAGATACTGATAATAGGGATGAAAAGATTGGAAGTTACCTGGGAACTTTTGTAGGATATAGTAGAGAACATAGAATAACATCTTCATCTGGAGGAATAGCGACATACATATTTGCGCAATTGTTAGAGCGGAAAGTTGTGGATGCAGTTTATGTGGTAAAAGAAGTCAATGGAACCTATGAGTATCAAATGTTCTCTAAAAAAGAAGATATAACTAATATATCAAAAACTAGGTATATTCCTGTAACCTTGGAAAAGTTATTTGAGAGAATCGATAATTTAGATGGCAAAATCGCTGTTTCAGGAGTTGCTTGTTTTATCAAAGCAATTCGATTAAAACAATATTATCATCCGGAATTAAGAAATAAAATCCCCTTTTTGGTAGGAATTATTTGTGGTGGATGGAAGAGCAGATTTTTTACTGAGTTTTTAGCACAAAGTTCGGGAATTCAAACTAAATATAAAAATCAAGATTATCGAATAAAGGACCCCAAAAGTTCTGCTTCAGATTACGCTTTTGGAGCATATGATGAAAAAGATGATTTTTTTCAAATGAAAATGTCTAAAGTTGGGGATATGTGGGGAACAGGGTTGTTTAAGTCGAAAGCTTGTGATTTCTGTACGGATGTACTAACGGAGTTAGCTGATATTTCCTTGGGAGATGCATGGCTCCCTCAATACAGATCTGATGGTTTAGGTAATAGTGTCATAGTGACTCGTAGTAATTTGGCTAATAATATAATTATGGAAGGAATTGCTAAAGGAGATCTGAGAGTATCGTTGATTGATAAGAGCCAAATAATTTTATCTCAATCTTCCAGCTTTTCTCATCGATGGGGAGGGCTTAAATTTCGTGTTAGAATGGCAAGACTGTCGGGAATTAAGGTCCCATATATAAGAAAAAGAGTTTTTGAAAAAATCTCTTTACCATATATGATGGTGCAGATTCAGAGAGAAAGAACAAGAAAATATAGTTTAATTTATTGGTATAAAACAAAAAATGCTGATAATTTCAATAAATTAATGCATTTTGACCTAAAGGTTCTTAGGGCATTAACACGTATGTATCACAAGTTAAGAAAAAGAAAATGAAGATAGGAATAATGACCTTTTGGGAATCAAAGAATAACTACGGTCAAATTTTGCAATTATTTGCGTTACAGAGTTATTTAAAAAAGATTGGACATAAGCCTTTTTTAATAAAGTATTACCGTATTCCCGAGAGCAAAGTCGTGTCAATTTTAAAACCGGTGTCAATTTTAAGATATTTAAAAAGGACGGTTAAAGAATTATTTAGTAGAGATTATGACAAAGAAAGGCAGTTTGATCTTTTTAAAAAAAGACATATAATTTTTGGAGAAGATAGTTATTATTCAATTGGTGATCTAAATAAAAGACCTCCACATGCTGATGCTTATGTTGTAGGGAGTGATCAGGTTTGGAATAATAAATTTTCCGTCTCTGCTGAGGCTTTTTTATTAAGCTTTGGTGGGTCTAATGTAAGAAAGGTCGCATATGCGGCAAGTTTTGGTCAAACTAGTTTAGACAATGACAGTAGAACTCTTTTCAATAAGTATATTCGTGAATTTAACGCTATTAGCGTGCGGGAAAAGAGTGGACTTACGATATGTGATAACTTAGGTGTGAAAGAGGCAAAGTGGGTCCTTGACCCTACTTTTTTGTTTAGTAAAGAAGAATGGAATGATATGTTAGGACTGGTAGATACATCAACAAATAATACTATCTTTATTTATACACTTGGAAATAGTGAAATTACTGACAAAGATAAATTTGTTGATTATGCAAAGCAGATAGATGGAGTTAGGGTTGTTCATGCTTCTGCAAATAATGATTCTTCGGGAAAATATAGACCAACTATTCCGCAATGGGTTGGCGAAATAAAAAATGCAAAATTAGTTGTCACTACATCATTTCATGGTATGGTGTTTTCTTTGATAAACAATACTAACTTTATTGTTCTTCCTAATACAGGAAAGGCCGAAGGTATGAATGAACGTGTAGTCAGTTTATTAAGCTACTTGGGCTTGATAGACCATGTAATCACTTCTTTTTCTAAGGACTCTTTTGATAAAATTCTCAAAAAAGAGATGCCTTGGGAAGAAATAAATGGAAAGCTTGAGAAAATGAATGTGTTATCGAAAGAATTTTTACATCAAAGTTTGAAATAGTTTATATACTATGAAATAGGATTAATTCATGAGAGTTTTGTATGTTACATACCCTTGGTTTTTAGATTTCTCTATAGAATATATTAAGGAATTGAGTAAACATGTGGAATTACATGTGCTAGTTGTCTGTCCGGAGAATCGAACATCGGGTACGATTTTTAAGCTTAAAAGAAAGATTCCTTTCATTAAAAATAAGTTGTACACATTGGGGGATATTTCAGATCAAATACAAGATGCACCTTATTTTGAAGAATATATTGAATCTTGTGCATCTTTTTTGTTTTCTTTTTCTCCAGAGAAATGGATGTCATTTAAGAATATTCAGTATAATCTTGCTCTTTATAAATATCTTAAAAGGCTACAAATAGACCTCATTCATTTTGACGACATAAGCATCGAATTAATATGGTTAAGTTTTTTTATACGTAAGAAGAAAATATTGATAGATGTACATGATCCAGTTGCACATACAGGGGAAAAGAATATGCGACGTAACATCATTCGAAAATGTTACTATGGCTTAGCTAATGGGTTTATTACATATTCGAATTTTTCTGCTAGAATATTTTCTGAGAATTATCATAAAAAACCGTCGGTATTATCTTTAACACCATATACCTTTTATACAAAATATGAGCAAACGAGTGAAATCCAGAGAGAGGACTATATTCTTTTTTTTGGAAGGATCTCAGCTTATAAGGGGATAGAGAAACTTATTTTTGCTTTTCGCGATCTTAAGAAGGAATTTCCCAACATGAAGCTTTTAATAGCAGGTAAAAGCGTTTATAATTATAGAATACCAGATGCGTTACATGAGGTTGAAGGAGTCATTATTGATGATCGTTTTATACCTAATGATGAAATGGCAAATCTAATAAGAGGTTGCCGTTTTGTTGTATGTCCATATGAAGATGCTTCACAAAGTGGAGTCGTGATGACAGCTCTTGCCTTTGGGAAAAAACTGGTAGTATCAAAAGTTGGAGGACTCTTTGAACCAATAAACTATTTAAATGGAGTCGTATACGAGAATACTAATTCTCAGCATTTAACTCAAGCTATGAAACATATGTTAGTTCAACTTGAATCATCTTTATCGGGCGACAAATCTGTCGTTTCTTATAAAAATACTATTAAGTATAATGTGGTGGAATTAATAAAAATTTATGAAAGGATAATCAATGTCAAATAGAATAATTCTTATAACAAGAAGGTTTCCCTTTTTTAAAACGGAAGCTTTTTTAGAAGCCGAAATTAATTTTTTAGGAGATGGATTCAAAAATGTTCTTATCGTTCCGTCCGAGATAGGAAGTGAGGTTAGAACTGTTCCCGCGAATGTTGAGATTGATAAAGAATTTTCTTTTCATTTTCAGAATAAAAAAAAGAGAGCAATGCAAACTTTTTTTAGTAACTACTTTTGGAAAACAATATTTAGACACAGACATAAGATAAATGGAGTCGGCGATATACTTCGTATTTTTCAGTTTGTTTCTAGCGTTATTTGTTATGAAAAGTATTTTGGAAAATTTTTATTTAAAACAAATGATTTGATTTATACTTATTGGTTTGCAGAAGCGACATGTGCTTTTATGAAAATTAAGAATAGAACAAAAGTTAACTTTAAGATAATTTCTCGAGCACATCGTTATGATTTATACGAAGGATTACCTTCTACACCCAAATTTTGGCCTTATAGGAGTTTGATTTTAAAACAAATAGACCGCTTGTTTCCCATTTCTGAAAATGGTAAGAAATACATCGAATCTCGATATGATGTTAAAGGTAAAGTTGAACTTTCAAAGCTCGGTGTATTTGACCGGAACCAATTAGCGCCAGATGTAGAAGACAGTAATACTTTATATATTGTCTCGGTGTCTAGAATAGACCCTATGAAAAGAGTAGAATTTATCGCAGACTGTGTAATGAGATTGGCAAAGGATAATCCAGATAAAGAAATTAATTGGACACACTTCGGAGATGGTCCTAATTTACATAATATTAAGAAAAGTATTTCTCATTTACCCAACCTGAACACGTTTCTAAACGGAGCTGTTCCAAATACTCATATTTATAAGTATTATGAAGAAAAACCTGTAACAATTTTTATTAATTTAAGTAGTTCAGAAGGGATACCTGTTTCTATTATGGAAGCACAGTCCTTTGGTATTCCAGTTATAGCTACAGATGTTGGAGGAAGCGGAGAAATTGTAACTAAAGAGACGGGATTGTTACTTACGTCGCATCCTAGCGAGGAAGAAGTAGTGTCTGCTATAAACCAATTGTTAGAAGCCAATTTAGATAGAGCATCGGTTAAAGCCGTTTGGCAAAAAAACTTCAACGCAAATACGAATTATAAAGCGTTTGTTAAAAGATTACGAGAGATACAATCATCATGAGGAAAAAGGCTATTTTTATTGTTGCTACGCAATATGATAATGTAGGGGATTTGTTAATTAATAAATGCTTGATATATGAATTGTCAAATTACGTTGATCTGTATTTAGATACTCGAAATGTTCCAGATGAATTTAAAGAAAAGCTTTTAGAAAGCACAACTAATGTTTTTCTATTGGAGGACTTAACGAAGTATAGTTTTAAAGGAATCGGAGCTATATTGTTTTTCTTTTCCAACGTCCGTATAGATTATATCTTTAAAAGTCCAGGTCCATTTGGTTCTGGTGGAAATAAAAATGTTTTTCTAAAAAATTTATTTTTTGGATTCATTTATTCATTATTTCGGCTGAAAAAGGTTAGATCTTATTTAATAGGAAATGATATTCAAACGCAACATTGGTTAGATAGATTCTGGTTAAGAATCTTTAGCGGCAATATTGAGCGAATTCTTAGCAGAAGTTCGAAAAATGTAAATTCGCTCCAAAATCTGGGGATTAAAAATGTTGGGTATGTTCCGGATATGTGTTTTGGATTAAGAACTAACGACGTTAGATTATTTGCGGAGAGACAAAAAATAGGTATTTCATTTCGAGATTTAAACTCATCTGAAAATCATCTTAATATTGAAGAGTCGATCGACATGATGGTGAATTTTTGGCTGAAAGAGGGATATGAAATTATTTTCTTTTACCAAGTTGATCGCGATCGAGAATATAATCAAAGGTTGTACGAACGCTATAACTCCACCGAAGGAGTGTCTTTTCGAGATGGATGCTTATTATGGAATGATATTGACGTTTATCAGAACTTTGCTATGCTATTAAGTAACAGGTTACACGTAATTTTACTTGGGCTTGTATTTGGGGCAATTCCGCTTGGAGTTTTAGATGATAATTTGAAAACAAAGAAAATACATGAAATTTTTGAAACAATCGGTTTGGATTCACTATTGTTTCAACGGGTGATGTTGGCTAATTTGGAATTTATCCAAAATAATATGTATAATATAAACCTCGAAACTATGGCTGTCTCGATAACACAAAGAAAAATGTTGAAAGATAGTATAGCAAATTTGTTTGGTAATTAAGCATGGCGATATACGTCTTTATATTAATAATTATCCTTTTTTTATTAGCGTTAAGGGTTAAAAACACTTTGTTTTTGGCGACTACATTAGTGATTTTTTCCTCTTTGAGAGATCTTAGTGTTGGCGTGGATTCCATGGGATATTATTTGTCTTTTTTATATGAGATTAGTGCTCGGAATTACTCTTATCTATTAAGAAAGATTGAGGTCGGTTGGTTATTTCTGAATTTACTTATTCAAGAATATTTTAGCGATTTCAAAATGGTGCTTGTCGTTTCTTCTTGTTTAACAATCTTTCCATTATTCCATGTTTTTAAAAAAGATACAAGCAATCCTATCTTGGCGATTCTATTATACTTTCTGTTGTTTTATTATTTTTTTTCTTATAGTATTATGAGGCAAGCAATAGCTGTTTCTTTTTTCACATTGAGTGTTTATTATTTTGAAAGAAATAAGATGAGAGGAGCTATTATAGCAATTTGTTGTGCGGGGATTTTTCATTATTCTAGCTTATCCTTAATCCTTCTAGTACTATTGTTGAATAAAGTGAATTTTTCGTTACGATGGTATGTAACGACCTTTATAGGAAGCTTCATCCTTGGTTTTTCTGGAATTATGGATGTCGCGAGACAATACTTAGCATATCTTCCTTTTGAAAAATATGCAAACTATATGAACTACAATTTAGACGCAGAGTTTAATCGATTTGCAAGTTACCTGTTTCTTTTGCCGAAATTAACCTTCTATATCTATCTTTATAGTCAAATATACAGGAGTGGACACAGAATTAGTAGTTTACAATTGAAACTAATTTGGTTTAGCATGATTATCACCTGCCTTTTCCTCTCTGTGCCGCAAATTTCTCGTTTTTCGATTTATTTGTCAATATTTGAGATTCTCGTTATTGTAAACACCATCGATCTGTCAGTTAATAAAAGAAAAATTGAGTTGACGTTCTTTACAATTGCCTATGGAATTATATATTTTCTTTACTATGTTGTGAGTAATAGGTACGGGGTAATGCCATATGTCTTTGGTTAATGCATGGGAAATTAAATTGTTGTATTCCTTAAATATCAGTCATGGAAAAAAAAGTTTGTTGTATTTTTAATTATGCTCCTCATTATCGTACGGAGATATATAAAAAGATGAGTGAAGAATTTGAATGTGATTTCTTCTTTGGTACGAGTGGAGATGGGAAAATTGAAAAGATGGACTACGTCTTAATAACAACAAATGTAAAGGAACTTTCTACTATAAAGCTTTTTAGAAGTATCAATTGGATTTCTAATTCAATTAATCTGTGTTTCCAGAAATATAAAAACTACATAATAACAGGCGAACCTCATTGTTTATCTAGTTGGGTTATTTTGCTAATTAACAGATTACTTGGGAAAAGAACCTATCTATGGACCCATGGGTGGTACGGAAACGAATCGGTCGGAAAGAAAATACTGAAGAAACTATACTTTACATTGGGCTCTAAGATATTATTGTACGGAAATTATGCGAAGGAATTAATGATCAAAGAAGGCTTTGATCCGAGGAAATTAGTGGTTGTATATAATTCATTGAATTATGATGATCAAATAAATATTAGACAAAGATTGACTAATACAGATATATTTAAGCGGCTATTCGGAAATGATTATCCAGTAGTGACATTTACAGGAAGGCTTACTAAAGAGAAAAAATTAGAATTACTTATTAAGTCCCTTAAAATATTACTGGACAGATCAGTAAATCTAAATGTCTTGATACTCGGCGAGGGAAAGGAAGGGGATAAGTTAGTCGATATGGTAGAGGAGTTAGGCATTAAAAATCACGTTTATTTTTACGGAGCTTGTTATGAAGAAGAAGTAATTGCTGAAATCTATTTTAATAGTGCTTGTTGTGTCTCTCCCGGAAATGTTGGTTTAACCGGAATTCATGCGATGACATACGGATGCCCGGTAATTTCTCATAATAATTTTTCTGAACAGATGCCTGAGTTTGAGATTATAGTGAATGGTGTAACTGGGTTTTTTTATCAACAGGGAGATGTGTCAGACTTAGCAAAAAAAATTGAAAATATTTTGTCAGGAAATCGTTCTGTGTTTCAAACAAATTGTGTAAATGAAGTCGATAGGTACTACAATACTAATGCTCAAATTTTAACTCTTAGACAACTTCTCAATGGATAATCGTATAGCGTTCATAACCGGTGTGAATTCAAGAAAAGCAGGAGGCTTATTTTTTACGATTACTAGCATTGTAAATAAACTTGCGCAGTATGGGGAATACAAAATAGCCGTATTTGGTTTTTATGATGAATTTTCAAAAAATGATGTGAGGGCTTTTAGCAAGTCTGTTGATCTTGTAGAATATAACATTGAAAATAATGTTTTAAAAAAAATAGGTTTCTCGTTAAATTTGAGAGAGAAACTTGTAAATTACAGTCCAGATATAATACATCAACAAGGGATATGGATGTATTATTCCAATGAAGTCTTACGATTGAAACGTAAAAAGAATGTAAAAGTAATTATACAACCGCATGGGATGTTGGATGGTTGGGCGGTGCAAAATTCGTCCTTTAAAAAGAAAGCTGTAGGATTTTTGTATGAGTATTCAAATTTGAAACATGCTGATTGTATTCATGCATTGAACTATGAAGAATATAAGGCTATAAGGTCCTTTGGTTTAAAACAGCCAATCGCTATAATTCCAAATGGTATAGATATTAAGCCAGAGCTTTCTTCATTATCTAAAACGACTACCAAAAAATCTACCAATGATAAAAAAAAGTTATTGTATCTTGGGAGGATTCACCCGAAAAAAGGCATAGAATTAATTGTCGATGCTTTAATGATAGTTATTTCTGAGCGATGTTCGGAAATAGAAAATTGGGTTATACAGATTGCTGGATGGGATCAGGATGATCATCAACAGTATTTAATAGATAAAGTAAAAAAGAACTTTCTAGGCGAATATTTTGAATTCGTTGGCCCCGTTTTTGACGAAGAAAAAGAAAAAGTTTTCTTACAGGCTGATGCATTTATTCTGCCCTCCTATAGTGAAGGGCTTCCTATGACAGTACTCGAAGCATGGTCATATAAATTACCTGTTCTTATGACTAAATATTGCAATTTGCAGGATGGATTTACGTCTAATGCTGCGGTAGAGCTGGAGTTAGATGTGCATAATATAGCGTTCAAATTAATCAAATTGTTTAAAATGAGCGATTCGGATAGACATCAAATAGGAACTAATGGGTTTAAATTAGTTACGGAGAAGTACACTTGGGACAAAGTCGCAATACAAACAAAAGAATTGTATAAATGGATATGTGGAGAAATAACAGAAATACCTAGTTTTGTCAACATTGATTAGTATGAAACATGTAGATTTGTCAACATATAACAATGACTTCTATCGTCCCGGGAATAGGCTTAAAGTGATTGTGTGGTATTTTTTTAATGTACTCTTTTTTATAAACCCTTTAAACCCTAGTAGCTATATAAAAGTCTTATTATTGAGGTCTTTTGGTGCAAAAATAGGCAAAGGAGTAACTATAAAGCCGGGCGTTAATATTAAATATCCATGGAAATTGAAAATAGGAGACCATGTTTGGATTGGTGAAAAAGTTTGGATAGATAATTTAGCTGATGTAATAATAATGGATAATGTTTGTGTATCGCAAGGAGCAATGCTACTATGTGGTAATCATAATTACAAGAAAACCAGTTTTGATTTAATTGTTGGCAGTATAACATTGGAGACTGGTAGCTGGGTTGGAGCAAAAGCTGTTGTATGTCCAAATGTAACCGTTGCAGAACATTCTATCATTGCGGTAAATTCTGTGCTAAATAGAAGCTCTGAAAAATTTGGGATTTATCAAGGGAATCCTGCCCTAAAGATTAGAGTACGATTTATTAATTAAATGATAAATACATGAAAGTTAAGTTTTTATTTATACTTGCGGCTTTTTTTTCAATAGCTGCTTTCGGGCAGACAAGGAAACTTGAGATCTATTTTTTGAGGGATCCCGATATCAAAGGACAAGAGTCGTTTATCAATGAAAATAATATTTCAGAATTCAATATAATATATCAGCAATTTTTTGTAACTAACAACAAATTAGATGAAAGAAAACTACGGGAGCAAATTTTAAAAAAATTTCCATCTAAGCATTCTTCAGGTTTTTGTGTTCTAGATTGGGAAGGTGATGCGATAAAGAACTTTAGAGAACAAACAAATAAGCAAAAAGTTGATGAATATAAAAAAGATTTCATTAGAGCTATTCGGCTTGCAAAAAGTCTTCGTCCAAATGTCAAATGGGGTTTTTATCATATATTGAGCCTAACATATTCCGGAACTATTGAAAAGTTTCGCTCCCAAAACAGCTACCTAGAAGATCTTGTTAAAGAACAGGATTTTATAGCTCCTTCTCTCTATGTCTATAATCCTGAGGAGAGATACAAAAAGGGAAATAATAATTATATGAGGAATAAACTTTTACAGGCATTAGAAATGGGCAAAAAATACAATCTTCCCGTTTATCCTTTCGTTTGGCATAGAACTCCGTCAAAAATTAAAAATGCAGGAAATGAATTAATTCCTTTGGAATACTTTAAGGAAGCTGTAAATCTGATAAACGAAACAAGGTATAAAGATGTAAGAGCAAAAGGTATTTTTTGGTGGCACTCAGAAAGTTATTCATATCGAAGTAGAAAGCAATTTTCGATCGCAAGTCAGGAATATAGAAATATTGAGGACATCAACAGTTATCAAAAGAACTTATTTAAGAAGTACTATAATAGTATTACTGAATATATACAATATTAGTTTGATGTTTTTATGAATTTAAAGATTTCTATTATTACCGTCTGCTGGAACTCTGCGGCAACCATAGAAAAAACCATTCAATCTGTGGCATCGCAGACTTATGGAAATATTGAATATATTATCGTAGACGGTAAATCCAAAGATACTACCTTAGATATTGTGAAAAAATATCCGGATACGGTAACAAATTGGGTTTCTGAGCAGGATAAAGGATTGTATGATGCTATGAATAAAGGCATCAAAATGGCAACCGGAGATTATATCTGTATTGTTAATGCCGACGATACTTTTGCTGATGATACTGTTATTCAACGCATAGCAGAATTTTTACAGACCAATCCTGTGGATGCAAGCATAGGAGATATTGTACAACATAAGGAGGATGGTAAAATTATTCGGGAATACGGTGCGAAGAAATGGAGTCCAGAGAAACTGAAAATAGGTTTCATGCCCCCCCCATCCGGCTATTTTCTTTAAGAAGCAGCTTTTTGATAGGTTAGGCTATTATGCAATCGATTTTAAAATTGCAGCAGACTACGAATTGATTATCCGTTATTTTCTAAAGAATAGTATTTCTTGGAAATATTCTGGCATTACTACCCATAAAATGCTAGTAGGAGGTGTGAGCTCTTCTGGTTGGAAGAGCTATAAAAAGGTTTCTGAGGAGATAAAGAAAGCGTTGCGAATGAATGATGTCGTTTTCAGTCCATTCCGAATCGATACTAGAGTGGTTTGGAAGATGTTAGATTTTATCTGATTCTTTCTTTAATATATATGGAGGAAGATCATTTGATGAAGAAAGGAAATGAGAAGTAAAATGTATAATATAGAAAATATCTACTGGAAAGCTTCTTTTGATTCCAAAGGTGCCGAACTGAGATCATTATTTCATAAGCCAACTTCTCAAGAACTTATGTGGCAGGCGGATCCAACTTATTGGTCAAAAACGAGCCCTGTGCTCTTTCCGATTGTAGGTGCATTGAAAGGCAATACCTATACCTATGGAGGGAAATACTATACTATGTCAAGACATGGGTTCGCCCGAGATAGTACGTTTGAAATACAACGACATGAAGACCGTCTTATCGAATTCGTTCTGCGAGACGATGGAGATACCTTTTCTATTTACCCTTTTGCATTTGATTTGAAAGTGTTGTATGGATTATCGGAGAATGGACTGACATGTACCTATCAAGTAAATAACTATTCTGACGATAGTCCAATTTTTTTTTCTTTAGGTGGACATCCCGCATTTACTATTCGAGTAGATGATAGAATAAAATACGATGACTATCGGCTTATTTTCCCTGATGACCGTCTCTTAAGTGTACACAAGTTGCAAGATAATTTGATAAATATGAATAGTCAAAAGCTCCCCTTAGAGGAAAATAGACTGGCGCTTTCATATTCATTATTTTACGATGACGCATTGATTATTAAAGACCTAAAAAGTCGAGCGGTGATCTTGTCAAATAATCAGAATGAACAACAACTAAGCTTTGCATTTCAGGGCTTCGAATATTTTGGATTATGGGCGGCTAAAAATGCAAATTTTATCTGCTTAGAGCCGTGGGCTGGTATAGCAGATTGCGAATATCATGATCAACAGTTAGTAAATAAAAAAGGAATTGTGAACCTTGCCCCCGGGAATACATGGGAAGCACGTTGGCAAGTCGATTTTGTCCATACCACAAATGAATCACGCAGTTTTCTCAAAAAAATATGACCATTATCATCACCGGTGCCTCTGGCTTTGTGGGGCAGAACTTACAGAAATATTTAATAGGGAGGCAATATGACGTCAAGAGGCTTTCTCTGCGCAACGACCTCTGGCAAACCCATGTAGACCAGGATGCTGCTGCTATTGTACACCTTGCTGGAAAAGCACATGATACCACCAATACTTCCTCCGAGCAAGAGTATTTTAAAGTTAATCGTGATTTAACGATAGAACTGTTCAAGTTATTCTTAAAATCGAACATTCGAGACTTCTTTTATTTCAGTTCGGTTAAAGCCGTAGCAGATACTGTAGAAGGCGTGCTGAAAGAGGATGTGCAGAGCAGTCCATACACTCCATATGGGAAGTCAAAATTGGAAGCTGAACAGTATTTACTGGCACAAGCGCTGCCGAAAGATAAGCGTTTGTTTATCATCCGCCCCTGTATGATCCACGGCCCGGGCAACAAAGGAAACTTAAATCTGTTGTATAACGTCGTGGAAAAAGGTATTCCTTGGCCTTTGGCAGCATTCCATAACGAACGTTCTTTTTTAAGCATAGACAACCTGAGCTATTTGATAGAGCAAATGCTCGTAAATCAACAATTGCAATCCGGTGTGTACAATTTTGCAGATGACGACGCCTTATCGACGAATGAGTTAGTGACGTTGATCTCAGAGGTGTTAGGTAAGAACCCTAAACTCTGGTCTATACCAACAGGGGTTATTAAAGGTGTGGTAAAAATGGGCGATGTGTTACCGTTACCATTAAATTCTGAGCGACTGAAGAAGCTGACAGAATCGTACATGGTTTCCAATAAAAAAATCAAGCAGATTTTAGGAATTGATAAATTACCGCTGACAGCAAAAGAGGGGTTGGAGAAGACTATTAAGTCCTTTATAAGAAGTTAACATTATTTCCTGATATATTGGTGTGAAATTTGCTCACGTAAAGCAACCTTTTGAAAAAAATAATGCTGAGAGACAAACTAAGAGGCAATAAGCCACGGTGGCTCATTTTATTGATTGATATGTGGGTGGTGTGGAGTACGTTTATACTCTGCTATTATTTGGTGTTCAAGCAAGGGGGCGAGATCGATTGGCAGCCATTGTCTTCCCAGCTGCTAGCTATAACGGGCGTTTATTTTATTTTCTTTTTGATTTTTCAACCCTATCGGGGCGTTATCCACCGTACAGGTCTACGGGATTTACAAAGAATAGCAAGTGCCGTTGTAGCTGCATTTGTTGTTTTGGCGGTATTCGCGCGGCTGATCGAATGGCCTGCACTGTCATTCTCATTATTCCCTGTTTTCGGGAAGATATCGCACACGCAGTTGCTCTTGCATGCGTTTATGGCTGGTTTTTTCCTGTGTTTCATGCGTATAGTTTATCGTTCACTTTACCATGCGCTCTTCTGGAATAATAAAAATGACGCCATTCCGGTGATTCTCTTTGGCGCGGGCAATATGGGTAACACAACGTTCTATTTTCTACGGGCGAGTACCCGCAATAAATATCGGGTGGTAGCACTGATGGACGATAATCCTACACGCATAGGGAAACGGGTACAAGGTTTTAAGATACAGCACATCACTAATCTGAACGCTGATTTTATGGAGAAAAATGGTATGCCCCGAGAACTCATTATCGCCATCGATGACCACCGTCCAGAGCGGCTACAGCATGTTTTTAAGCAGGCCGAACCATTACCTTTGAAGGTTAAAATTATTCCTAACTCTGCGCGTATGTTGGCTGGAGAGGTAGCAACGCGACAGATACGTACACTAAAAGTAGAAGACTTGCTAGGACGTAAACCTATTGAATTAAGTAACGCGACGGTCGAACAGGAACTGAAGCGTAAGGTCGTTTTGATTACGGGAGGTGCAGGTTCCATTGGGTCGGAATTAGTCCGCCAGATAGGGCGTTCAGCTTGTAACAAACTCATTGTGTTAGATCATGCAGAATCGGCATTATATGATGTACAGCAGGAACTTAAAGCGTATCCTCATTTCGATCGTTTCGATTTTGTCGTGGGGAATGTGCGCGATGAAATATTTATGGAATCGGTATTTCAGCAATATAAACCACAAATGGTATTTCATGCGGCTGCCTATAAACATGTACCGCTGATGGAAGCAAACCCCTATGAAGCGATACTTACAAACGTTTGGGGATCGTATAATGTAGCGTCATTGGCTAGCAAATACGGTGTAGAAAAATTCGTGATGGTTTCGACGGATAAGGCCGTAAATCCTACCAACGTGATGGGGGCAACGAAACGTATTGCAGAAATATCCGTCACGGCATTGAACAAGGTATCGTCTACAAATTATATAGTAACGCGGTTTGGAAATGTGCTAGGGTCGAATGGGTCGGTCATCCCTTTATTTGACAAACAAATTAAAGCGGGAGGACCGCTAACGTTAACACATCCCGATATTACCCGATATTTTATGACTATTCCAGAAGCCTGTCAATTGGTACAGGAGGCGGGCACAATGGGTACGGGAGGAGAGGTATTCGTGTTTGATATGGGCAAGCCGGTTAAGATCATAGACTTGGCGAAACAGATGATACGGCTGAAGGGATTAGAATACCCAAGCGACATTGATATCAAGATTGTTGGGTTACGCCCGGGGGAGAAAATATTTGAAGAACTGCTAGCAAATGATGAAAATACTGAAAAGACGCACCACCAAAAAATCATGATCGCCAAGGTCAACACAGTGGACGTTGTAGAAAAGAAAAAGAAAATAGAAATGTTATGCGCACTGGTAAAACAAGTGCACCCTTACCAGCAGAAACAACAATTAGTAGCTCTAATGAAGGAAATTGTGCCGGAATTTAAATCACAAAACTCTATTTTTGCGAAACTGGATAATGAAAAGTTAGCGATTAACAACGAATCATGATATATATATATTTACTCATTGCATTGTTTATTTTAGAGCTACTGTATTTTAAAATAGCCGATCGATTTGATATTATTGACAGACCCAATGAGCGTTCCTCCCACACCACCATCACCTTGCGTGGGGGTGGTATCATCTTTTATTTGGGTGCGCTTATCTATTTCTTCCTTTCGGGTTTTCAATACCCTTGGTTTTTCCTGGGGTTAACGATGATGACAGTTGTTTCTTTCTTAGATGATATTTTTACATTGTCTAATAAAATCCGATTGCTGATACATTTTTCTTCCGTATTGTTGATGGCCTATCAGTTAGAAGTATTCGAGATGTCCTGGTATTTCCTGCTGATAACCTTTATTATTGTCGTAGGGGTTATTAATGCCTACAATTTTATGGATGGGATTAACGGTATTACGGCCTGTTATAGCCTCGCTGTAGGTGGTTTGCTCATGCTCGTTAACAAAGAGATTGGTTTTGTCGCGCAGGATTTATTGGTTTATACCATGTTTGGCGTGTTAGTATTTGCCTTTTTCAACTTCCGAGCGAAAGCGAAATGTTTCGCAGGGGATGTGGGGTCTGTAGCCATCGCTTATATTTTGCTTTTTGGTTTGGGTGCACTCATTATCAAAACCGGTAATCTCCTTTATTTTCTATTCTTAACCGTTTACGGTGTCGATACGGTATGGACCATTGTCCGGCGCCTATACTTAAGAGAAAATATCTTTGAAGCACACCGCTCACACCTATATCAGTTCCTAGGGAATGAAGCCGGCGTCAATAAGCTATTGATCTCCTTTTTATATGGAGTAATACAGTTTTTTATCGGTCTAGCTGTGATCCAATTTGCCGATAAGGATATCACCACGCAATGGATATTTGCACTTTTACTGTTGGTTGGGTTGAGCGTGGCGTATTTAGTTCTAAAAACATGGCTTATCCGTAAATATTTGTGTGTCAAAGATGTAACCGTAAAAATGTAATAATGAAAAAAAACATTGTAAAAGCCATAATAGGGGGAATTTTGAAAGACCATCGCGGGCAGATTAGGTTTGTCAACGATTTTGATATGACAGAGGTAAAGCGCTTTTATATTATCAAGAATATAGATACAGAGTTGATCCGTGGTTGGAGGGCACACCGTATAGAGCAGCGCTGGTTCCATGTGCTGTCAGGGGCATTTGTAGTGAATTTGGTGCGGATTGATGATTGGGACAAGACGTCCCCTAATTTGCCCATAGAGAAACTTATATTAAAAGCAGCTGAACAGCAGGTGCTACATGTACCGGCGGGTTATGGTACCGCATTTCAGGCCCTAGAGCCGGAAAGTGAATTGTTGGTATTTGCAGATTATGGTATAGACAATGCAAAAAACGATGACTATACGTGGCCGGTTGATTACTTTCTGAATAAACGTTCATAACAAAATACGATATTACTGGGTATGATTAGGAATAAAACACTATTTTTGCTCGAAATTAATTTTGGAAAGCTTTTTGCAGTTGCAATCCCATATAAAAGTAAAAAATATGTCTAAACGTGTCTTAGGATCAGTATTAGCCTTGCTCACCGTTGTTGTTTTGTTGTGTACATCCTGTGCAAGTAAAAAGAATTTGGTTTATCTTCAGTCCGATTCAGTGGAGCTGAATACGCTTTATGAGCTGAATGCGCCAAAATTACAATCAGGGGATATCTTGGCCATTTCTGTGACGGCTGACGATGTACGGGCAACAATACCGTTTAATCAAGTATCTCCTTATCAAGGAAGCGCCGGAGCTATCCAAGCAACAAATCCATTCATTCCCACTTATGCTATTGATGTCAATGGCGAGATTGATTTTCCAAAAGTGGGCAAGATTAGATTGGCGGGCAGAACTCGGACGCAAGCAATGGACTTGTTACGGCAGGAAGTGAGTAAATATATTGTTGATCCCGGTATTTCGATGGTCGTTCGTAATTTCCGGGTGACCGTCCTGGGTGAGGTAGCACGTCCTGGAACGTTTACGATTGAAAACGACCGGTTGACGATTTTGGAGGCATTGGGCTTAGCGGGAGATATGACGATCTACGGGGAGCGGAAGAATGTTTTATTAATTCGTGAACAGGATGGCAAGAAAGAGGAATTTAGATTGGATTTGACAAAAAGGGAATCTCTGAATTCTCCAGCGTATTATCTCACGCAGAACGATGTCGTGTATGTAGAACCGAATGGGGCACGTATACAGACCTCAAAATACACACAGACCACCTCGGTTTTTGTGTCCGTTATAGGTTTGATTATCACCGTTATATCGGTGGCTACCCGCTAAAAAATTAGAGAAGAAGAAAGCATCTATGAAGAATACGGCTTATCCCCAAGTAAAAGAATCCGACGAACAGGAGTTAAACCTCAAACAGCTTTTTGAACAATATGCCTTTTATTGGAAGTGGTTCCTAATTTCGGTCGTTGCCTGTCTTTTTATTGCATTCGTGTATCTGCGCTACGCAGAACGTATTTATAATGTGAATGCCAAGATCCTCTTACAGGATGAAAAACAGGCTTCCGGCGAGATGGCTGGGCTGGCTGAATTGGCAACACTTTCGGGTATGGGAAGTTCATCGACGGCTTTCGTCAATGATCAGATGGAAGTCTTGCGCTCCCGTCGACTCATGCGTAAAGTGGTGGATACAAATCGACTTTATCTTTCCTATCACATGAAGGGAAATATAAAATCCGCCGAAGTATTGGAACACCAATCACCGTTGAAAGTAATGTTACTCGAATCGAATCATGTACGCTTAGATTCGATTTCTTATACCTTTACCGTAACCAAGAAGGGCGATAGTTATAGAATAAAAGATGAGCTAGAGGGGATAAGGGAATATACCTTAGGAAGCAAGTTAGAAACCCCGCTGGGGCCGATTAGCTTGGTTCCGCAGGAGGGCAACAAGCTTTGGGAAGGTGATTTGCAAGTCAGCTATATCCCTTCAGATATCACGGTAGACGTTTTGCGGAATGCAGTGCAGATTACACCTAATAAAGAAACGCAGTCTTTTTTGGTCAATTTTTCCATGGATTATCCGCTGATTGCTAAAGCAGAATTGATCTTAAATTCGCTCATCGACCAATATAATCAAGATGTTACCCACGACAAAGCGCAGGTAACACGGGCTACCTCAAAGTTTATTACTTCTCGTTTAGAACTCATCTCACAGGATCTGGCGGAAGCGGATTCTAAAGTGGCTGATTTTAAGGACCGTAACAGCTTGATGGATATGCAGGAGGAAGCACGTTTGTATATGCAGAATGCCACGGTCAATGAACAAAAGCTGGTTGAATACCAGACACAGCTGAGCTTGGCTGATATGATGCGAGAAGCTACGTTGAGTACTGAATATAACCTTTTGCCATCCAACATTGGTTTAACAGATCCGTCGATACAATCCAATATAAACAGTTACAATGAGTTGGTATTAGAACGGGATGATTTACTTAAATCGGCTACACCGGACAACCCGGTGGTGCGGCGACTAAACAATAACATTGCACAAATCAATAAGAATTTACAAATCTCGTTAGACAACTATAGAAAGGTGTTGCAGGGGAATGTAGACGCTCTACAGGGCCAGAAGAGTAAGTTTGAAGGTAAACTCAATCAATTGCCAAATCAGGAACGTGGTTTTAAAGATATTTCTCGTCAGCAACAGATTGTGGAAACCTTGTATTTGTTCTTGTTGCAAAAACGAGAAGAAACAGAGATTAAAGCAGCGGCTACACCGGCAAACTTGAAGATTGTGGACGAAGCGTATGGTTTTAAAGTGCCAGTTGCTCCACGTAAAATGATCGTGATGTTGGGAGCCATGATTGTGGGTTTTTTAATCCCATTTGCTGTCCTTTATCTGAAATTCTTATTGGATAATAAAGTCCACTCGCGTAAAGATATCGAGGAAGCGCTTCGCGCTCCAATTTTGGGTGAAATCCCGGCTTCTGACCATCCGATTATTGAAGAAAATGACCGTTCCTCGCTGGCAGAAGCGATCCGTATCTTACGAACGAATATCTCCTTCATGTTGGGGGCAAGTAAGAAAAACGAATCGGCAGTTTTATATGTAACCTCGACCACTTCAGGCGAGGGTAAATCGTTTATCGCGACAAACTTGGCCAAGATTCTATCGATGTCAGGTAAGAAAGTTTTATTGGTGGGTGCGGACATTCGCTCGCCCAAAGTGTTGGATTACTTAGGTCTATCACATTTACAACACACAAATATCGGGATTACGCAATATCTTGTTAATCCGGATATGTCGGTTTCCAACATCGTGATTCAGAAACCGGCTCCCTATAATTTTGATATTATCTATTCGGGCTATATTGCGCCGAACCCGGCAGAGTTGCTCATGAACGGTCATTTTGCGGATTTGATTGCCTATGGCCGCATGCAATACGATTATGTGATCGTGGATACGGCGCCGGTTAGTATGGTAACCGATACCTTGCTGATTGCCGAACACGCGGATATGACTATCTATGTGACACGTGCTAACTACTTGGACAGGCGCTTATTGAACATTCCGAAAGAACTCTACGAAGAGGGTAAATTGAATAACATGGCGGTTGTCGTCAACGATGTAGACTTCAAGCGCGGTTATGGCTACGGATACGGCTATGGTTACGGTTATGGCGAAACGCAGGAGGTTTCCTTGCGTAAACGGCTTTGGAATATCATCAAAGGCAAGGGCAATAAGCCGAAGATCAGGGGCTAACATGAAATATACGCGTATAACATTTTTGGTATTGGGTTTGCTATTCGCGAAAGCAAGTATATCGCAGATACACTACCAACCCTATTCCTACGAGCGGTATCAGCGGAACATGGGGCAGCTATATGCAGATAGTTTAACCCATACCGCCGTAAAGCCGTTTGTGGGGACGAACATAGACCGGCGGCACGCCATCTCGCAACCAGATACCACCCGGAGCTGGGTATACCGCAAGCTTTTTCAGGAGCATTTGATTGAAATTGCGAAAGACGACCATACCTTTTATCTGGATTTTATGCCTGACTTTATAGTCGGGGCAGAACGCGGAACAAACAGCAAAACCTTATGGACAAATACACGTGGTGCGCAGGCAGGTCTTTCGGTCAATAATAAGTTTTCCTTATTTGTTAGTTTCTACGAGAACCAGGCGCGCTACGCGAGTTTTATCGACAGTACCGCTCTGGGGATTGGAAATTTGCCGGGAGAGGGGTCTTCGAAAAACCTAAACACCGGGAAATATGACTGGATGAATGCCACAGCGAACATGAGCTATCATTTCGCGGATGCATTGCAGGTAAGCATAGCCTATGATAAACTCCATATCGGCGAAGGATATCGATCGGTCTTAATCTCCGATAATCCGTATAACTTCACGCACGCGCGCTTGTCGGGTACGGTTGGGCGCTGGCAGTACCATTCAATATGGGCGTATATGAACGATTTGAGAAACCCGCGTGTTGCCGATACGCAGGACCCTCTTTCAGACCGCTTAGGGAATGGTGTCAAGTATGGTGCTTTCCAATATGTGGATTACCTGGCAGGGGAAAAGGTGTCTCTTGGACTCTTCCATTCCTTGATATGGGCGCAGAACAACCAAGGCACGGGTGGAAAAGCAAATGGTGGTTTAGGCCTAAATGTGAAATATCAGCCTTGGAAAAAATATGTTTTTTATGGGCAGCTATATGCAGATGATATCTCCAAGTTTGGTTTTGGAAGCAGCGATAACCACCGGAAGGCTTTTCAACTGGGTGGAAAGACGTATGATTTGTTTGATGTAGAAAACCTGAATGTGACGATAGAGTATAACCAGGCGGCTCCTTATACGTATCAGCATCCGAACAACCGAATCAATTATACGAGTAATGGGGAAGCCTTAGCGCATCCGAGAGGGGCCAATTTCCGGGAAGCACTGGGAATTGCTACGTATCGGTGGAACCGATGGGAAATCTATGGACAAGCGATGTATGCGCGCTACGGGCTTGATCCAGCCGACACGCGTAATGTCGGTGTAGACCTGTTTAAAGAGGACGTGACAGAAGACGGTTTCCACATAGGGCAAGGAAACTTAAATAACTTGTTTTACCACGAGCTCCGTTTCTCGTATGTGATGAATCCTAAGTATAACTTGCGTTGGGAATTGGGTTTAATTGATCGTCGTAACAAAAATACGGTGACGGGCGATTACCAGCATGCGATGATTTTTACTTTTGGTCTGCGCTCGTCTTTCCGGACATTCCAACGGGAATATTAGGTAGGTTGCATAGTATTGGCCGACGTGTTGCCACATCGGCCAGTTCAGCGGACAATCGGCCAGCTATTCTACCGTTACTGATTTCGCCAAGTTCCGCGGCTTATCCACATCAAGTTGCAATTCTACGCCAATATAATAAGATAGTAGCTGTAAAGGAATGACAGCCAATAAAGGCGAAATCAACTCGTCCGATTTTGGTACGGTCAAAATATCTTCCGCGAGCTGCTCAGCTACGGTATCCCCTTCGGATACAACAGCGATTAAGCGACCTTTTCGGGCCCGAATTTCTTGCATATTGCTCACGACCTTTTCATAGAACGGATCCTGTGTAGCCACGAACACAACGGGCAGAGTTTCATCAACCAAAGCAATCGGACCGTGTTTCATTTCTGCCGCTGGATAACCTTCGGCGTGTATGTAGGAAATTTCTTTTAATTTCAAGGCGCCCTCTAGCGCAATAGGGAAATTATAGCCTCTGCCTAAGAATAGAAAATCGCGTGCATCTTTGTATTTCGCAGCAACCTGTTTAATATTTTCCAATTGGTTGTCTAATATCCACTGCACTTGTTCGGGAACGGCATGCAGAGCGGCGGTTAACTCCTGCAAACGGGCTGTACTGATGGTACCTTTCATCTCTGCAAGTTTGAGTGCGAAGAGCTCCAACACGACAAGCTGGGCGGTAAAGGCTTTAGTGCTCGCCACGCCGATCTCCGGGCCAGCGTGCGTATAGGCACCCGCATCGGCCATACGCGCGATAGAAGATCCGACGACATTTACGATACCGAAAATAGTCGCCCCTTGTTTTTTAGCATTTTCCAGCGCGACCAATGTGTCGGCGGTTTCGCCACTCTGGGATACGGCGATAATCACATCGCTTTCATCGATAATCGGATTGCGATACCGGAATTCCGACGCGTATTCGACCTCCACGTTTACACGACAAAGCTCTTCGATCAGGTATTCGGCTAAAAGACCGGCATGCCAGCTGGTGCCGCAGGCTACAATGATGATACGACGTGCCGTTAACAATTTATCCTTAATCGTCTCGAGTCCACTTAAGGTCAACAGGGTCTGTTCCACATCCAGCCGCCCTCGGAAGGAATCGAATATGGTTTGTGGCTGTTCGAAAATTTCTTTCAGCATGAAATGCTCATAGCCCCCTTTTTCAATGGCAGCCAAATCTAAGTCCAGGCGTTGTACGAACGGTGTTAACTTTTCGTTAACTAAATTCTTCAAAATCAATTCGTCAGGACGGACGATGACCATTTCGTAGTCATTTATATACACGACGTCTTTCGTATAGGCCAACATCGGTGAAGCATCTGATCCTAGGAAATGTTCGTTTTCGCCGACGCCAATCACTAAAGGAGATCCTTTCCGGGCGGCGATGATGGTATCGGGCATTTCGTTGTCCAGAAGTAGAATCACATAAGCACCGGTAATACGCTTCAAAGCTACCCGGACAGCTTCCTCCAACGAGCAGTTGTTGTGAAGGCGTATGTCGGATATAAAATTAACCAATACTTCGGAGTCGGTATCACTCTTAAAGGTGTAGCCTTTCTTCTCCAACTCGGCCTTCAATTGGGCATAGTTTTCGATAATGCCATTATGGATCATGGCAATAGAACCGTCGTTGGAAAGGTGGGGGTGCGCATTTCGGTCGCAAGGTTCACCGTGCGTAGCCCAGCGCGTATGGCCGATACCGATTGTGGAAAGCGGTTGTTGTTCGCCGACCAACCCTTCTAGGGCTGCAACCTTACCTTCTTTTTTAAACACTTGAAGATTGTTATCCACAAGGAGGGCGACACCAGCACTGTCGTACCCTCTGTATTCCAGACGCTGCAAGCCGGATATGAGTATTGGGTAAGCGGGTTTGCTACCTACGTAGCCTACGATTCCACACATAAATTTTATTGTTGTTTGTTTAGATGATTCAAATTTGTTTTAACTTTTTACATGCGTCACGGCAAGAACTATACCATGGCATGATGATCCGCTTTGGCCGCTTTAATTTCCGCCGCAAAATAGGTATCCCTGTTTTTTCATAGTAAATAGATTTTGACACCGTTAGTGATGCTTTTTTGGCAAATCTACGTAAAATTTATGGATGAAATTGCATAATATGGTTCCGAAGAGGAATGCAGTTATTGATTCTTAAAACCGTTATGGCGGGCTGACTCCTATGGGGTTTCAGAAAGTGCTAATGGACTTGCAACAGTAGCTCGCCAGGAGGTAAATTAATTTTTCGTACCTTTGTCAACATGAAGGAACACAGAAAGCTGCTAACAACGAGATTTCTTTTTTTCCTGCTTCATCTGAGAACGCTCAGGACAGTGAAGTTGTCACCCCCTTCAAACCTATAATCCGCTCAATATAAATCATATTGAAAGTCAGTGCACTTTTTTAAGTAAAAGTCATCTAGGACTTTATTTGTTATATAACCCATATGAAGGAATGGGTATAAAATATAGAATATACATGGACGATAATAGACCCGTAAAAATAAAAATCGAAGAACTGGTATTGATTTTTGGCAGAAAGAAAGAGAAGGCTTTGGAAATGCTGAAGCAAGGTAAAAGCAAAACGGAAATTCTGGAAGCTACACAGTGCACCGTAGGCGTGAACGGGGCAAGTTTTGAGATTTTTGAAAATGAATTTTTTGTGATCATGGGGCTATCGGGAAGTGGTAAATCTACCTTGCTCCGCTGTCTGAACCGTTTGATTGAACCTACGGCCGGAAGTATTTATATCAATGGCGATGACATCACACGTAAAACGCATAAGGAGCTCTTGGATGTCCGGCGTACAGAAATGAGTATGGTGTTTCAGAAATTTGGGTTGCTGCCCCACCGCACTATTATAGAAAATGTTGCCTTTGGTCTGGAAATTCGTGGAGAGGATGCGGAAACGCGGAAAGAAAAGGCACAAAATGCATTGGACACGGTTGGTCTACGGGGTTTCGAGAATCAATTTCCGGCACAGCTATCCGGGGGTATGCAACAGCGGGTAGGGCTAGCCCGCGCATTGACGAACTCGCCCGAGGTACTCTTAATGGATGAGGCTTTTTCAGCACTTGACCCACTCATTAAAACGGAAATGCAGGATGAATTGCTCGCCCTGCAAGAGAAGCTGAAAAAAACGATTGTATTCATTACCCACGATCTGGATGAGGCTATTAAATTAGGGGAGCGGATTGCGATTATGAAAGATGGTGTGATTGAACAGATCGGTACGGCGGAGGAGATCTTAACGAATCCGGCGACGGAATATGTGGAAGCATTTGTGAAAAAAGTGGACCGGAAGACGATCATTACAGCGGGAACCTTGATGCATGATAAACCAACCGTGGTACGGCTGGGGAAGGATGGGCCGGAGGGAACGCTGCGGAAAATGCGTGCAACGGGACTGGATGTGTTGCCCGTGGTGAACGACCAGGGGGTGTTTATGGGCTTTGTATGGGTGAAAGATGCGGTACAATCTGCGAAGGCGCAGGAGAAGACAGTGCATCGTATTTTACGGACGGATGTGCCCTCGGTAACAACTGAAGTCACCGTGGAGGAAATGCTACCGTTGATATCGGCAACGCGCTCGCCGATTGCCGTGGTGGACGGAGAAGAGAAGCGGTTGCTCGGCATTGTAACGCAAAACTCCCTGATCATCGAGGCAACACGTTTTGACGAACAGGATATCCAGGATTTGAAAGAACAAGCAAACAATAGTTAAAGAGGATGGAAAAAACGATAGATATAGGACAATATGTTGCGGTTGCGGTGAAATGGCTTACCGATAATCTAAGGCCTTTTTTTGATTTCATAAAGGTAACGGGAAATACAGGAATAGAAAGCTTGGAATGGGTTTTTGTGCAGACGCCATTTTATATCATGATCGCCTTATTTACGTTTATTGCCTGGAAGCAGGCGGGAAAGAGCATTGCACTGTTTACGGTACTGGGGTTTGCGCTTATCTACCTGATGGGCTTTTGGGAGGAAACGATGCAAACACTGGCGCTTATTCTCGCTTCTACTTTTATAGCATTGGTCTTTGCTGTACCGCTGGGGATATGGGCGGCGAAAAGTCCGACCGCCAACCGCGTTATCCGTCCGCTGTTGGACCTCATGCAGACCATGCCGGCTTTTGTGTACTTGATACCAGCCGTCCTGTTTTTCAGCATTGGAAAGCTGCCGGGTGCATTTGCGACCATTATATTTGCGATGCCACCGGCTGTTCGCTTGACAACTTTAGGCATTGAACAGGTGCCGAAAGATGTATTGGAAGCGGCGCATTCGCTAGGTGCTACGTCTAAACAGATTCTTTTTAAGGTGGAGTTACCCTTAGCGATGAAGACCATTTTGACCGGTATTAACCAGACCATTCTCCTATCGTTGTCTATGGTCGTTATTGCCGGAATGATCGCTGCTGGTGGATTGGGCGAAAAGGTGTTGGAGGGAATCAATAACCTGGATATCGGTTTGGGATTTGAAAGCGGTTTGTCTGTCGTGATATTGGCTATCATACTTGACCGTATTACACAGGCTTTTGGTAATAAGGGATTATCTAAATAAGAGCGAAGCTATATGAACGGAAGAAAATGGATAGCGATCGTCATCTCGTGTGTTTGCCTGCTCGGCTGTGGGGACCGCCTGACCAAGCGTATCAGCATGGGCATGGTGGAAGGCTGGGCGGAAGGAAATGCCATGACGACAGTCGCACAGGAATATTTAAAGGAAAAAGGATACCATATCGTTATTCACAAAGCGGCACCGAATCTGCTATTGGCGTCCATGGATAATGGTGATACGGATATATTTATGAATGTATGGCTCCCCAAAACACATGGCGATAAGATTGCACCGTTTCATCGTATTCAAAGCGTCGCGACAAATTATGAAGGCGCGTTATTGGGACTCGTGGTGCCGGATTACGTGGAAATAAATTCGATTGAAGAACTGAATGCGAATAGCGATAAGTTCGACGGAAAGATCATGGGCATAGAAAGAGGTACCGGCATGGCTATTTATACGGACACAGTTATTCAGGAGTACGGCCTAAATTACCGGCAACTCAATTCCTCTATGGTGGCGATGGCTGCCGAACTGAATAAGGCTATCCAGGAGAAGCGGTGGATCGTGGTGACGGCATGGCAACCGCACTGGTTGTTCGGAAGGTTTGACTTGAAGTTTTTGGAGGATCCAAAGAAAATATATGGTGAGGTGGAACATATAGAGACGTTTGCCCGACAAGATTTTGAGAAAGATTTCCCGGAGGTTTACCGGTTCTTTCAGCATGCTTTTTTTGATGGCGAAATGATGTCAGACCTCCTGACCAGAATGGAAACCAGCACAAATCAAAAAGAAACCGCCCAACAATGGATAATGGAAAATAGATCCATGTTGGACGCTTGGTGGAATGGCATGTAGAATATTTGCTGCATTTACGCTCATTCTGTGCAGCTATTAACTAGCTTTTTTATAAGATGAAAGCTGCGCTTGTAAGAATTTGCGTGCATGGTGAATGCGAGTCTTTACCGTACCTTCCGGCATATTAAAATAAGCAGCAATCTCCTTGTATTTGTAGCCTTCGATATGCATATTAAAAATTTCACTGCTTTCAGGTGATAGTTTTTTTATCGCCGATTCGATATCATCCATCGTAAACTTTCCTTCGCTGTTATTTCGACTAAACGGCTCGCTGCATCCCATGTCGCGTACTTCGCACATTTGTGCGTTTTCATAAGTTGCTCTATTCTGATTACGGCGGTATTGATTTATGAACAAGTTTTTCATGATCACGTATAGCCACGATAGAAGTTTCGGATTATTTTCATATTCATCTATGTGCTTTATAGATTTGACGAGTGTATCTTGAACCAAATCTTGGATATCATCGGGATCTTTTGTGAACTTTTTTGCAAACTGGGTAAGAATGGATTTGCTTTGCTCAATCTGCTGTTGTAATTGTATATAAGTCATAGATAAGTGTATTTTAAGTTGATGCTAGGACTATTACAAAAGTGATGCTAAAATCGAGGGGTTTTCACTTTGGGGTAGTCTCACAACATAAAGCTGCGTAAAAACCACCGTAGCGCGTATTTATACGTTTTTTCGCTTATTTTGAGTAATATAAAACGCTCGGGCTTACTTTCATCCTTCGTTATAGCCCTTTTTTGATCGTTAATTATTTATTGTTTTTCAGTATAAATATTTGTTTGGGCGCATATTTTCATCTGATCCGCGTGTATTTTTATTTCTTTATTTGGATAGTACGTAGCTATTATGAGGTGTTAAAAGATACTTTGTTTTCTGTTTTTATAAACTTTTAATGAACTGTCGTGCTATTGAAGAGTATAAAAAGATGCTATTATAGGTATTGCTTCCTTAGTTTAGCGATAGTGTGATGTAAAGGTCGTCTTGCAAATAAGACGGCCTTTAATTTTTTAAAACTTTTTGTCGATATCGCTGTTCATTTAGAGCACTAGCTATAGAAACTACAATAAAATAAGAAATACTATGTTACAAACACATAATTTATTGGTAAACGCGGCAAATAAGCTACTGCAGTTGTTAGCTAAGAGATATAATTATGACAAAGAGGTGCCGTCGATTTCTGATCTATCAGAATTCAAGGATAGGATCCTACATATTTCTTGGAATGAGGATGGTCGTGATTACGGAGGAGAGTGTATTTACATCTTTCTCGATGAAGAGATTGTTATAAATTTTGATAACCAGGTCTACCTTCATGTTAGCGAAAATTTTGTTGGCTTGAAAGAGTATTTCGAGGGAGGAAACCAGGTTTCTGCCTAGGTGATCTTCTTTCGAACGGTATTAAAGTTCCAGCATCAAAAAATCAATAAGGTTTTTTTGTAATATTCCACCGTAATTATCTCCTGGTATCGGATCGTTGAATGTAATTATAAGTTTCATGTATACCGTAATAATGTCATTTGCAAAGCGACTATTTTGATTGTCGATTCCGATCAAGTAAATCCTGTGGCTATATATATTCAAGCATATGAAGGAGCTGGATGAAATGCCGAAATTTTTGGATAATCGGGTATTTGGACTTATGTTTGATATAGGAAAGATAGCAAACTATTCTCGCTGCGGAGGAGAGTGCGGGGTAGAGGGACGCAGCAAATTTAGCAGAAATAGACAAACTAAAATAAACGTATGCTTAACGATAAACAGATCAAAGAGATCGCTGATTCTTTGCTGCCGACTTTTATTCCGAAGAATGATGCAGAGACAGAACTGACCTTTAATTTCACCGTCCCGCCAAATCACACGTACAAGGTTTGGTATGAAAAGCGCCAAAAGGCATGGACATTTGTGAAATCTGAAAAAGTAAAGATTTAAATTCCTTAAAATTTTCTTTTTATCGAAGATAAAGAAATTGATGTTTCTATTTCTATAAGGCGTTTGCTTTGTTCAATAATGCCAAAAAGGTAAGCAGGCCGATTGCCTCTGTGTATCCGCCATCGGAAATTGTTCTGAGCCATTGTATACGACAAATTTTCGGGTAGCACCTATGTCTTGGCAAGCCGGGTGAAAGCTTTTCTTCATGTGTATATACGTCTGTTCATTTCTGGCTAGACTAATAAAAACGATCTTCTTAGAAGAAAAAAATAATGAATGGTATCTAAAAGGGGTATGAACGGTTACGCAGAGCGGATGAATGGATCTAGGGTTACGAAAAATACTGTTCATGGGCTGTATGTGGCTATTCATTGTTTTTTTACGTTAAGCGAAAATAAACAACCAATTTCACACTGTGATCACGCTACTCCGATGGCCAGGGAGTAAAGCGATCTACTTAGGAAAAGTAGATGCTCAGTGCAAATATAAATCGTATAGAAATGGAACAGTTTATTTTAGAAATCCAATCTATTGCCGCAAGCGGTATCCAAACTTTCGACATTGGAGAAGGCTTTAGCCTTTTGAGTCAAGTGGGTGGTACCGGAAAATGTAATCTTTACTACATTTAAGGTAGAAGACCACTAATAAATGGCATCTAGATCGCCAAACTAGCCTGTTATTATAACAGGCTAGTCATTTAAACCTATTACACTTTTTTAGCATGAAGAATAACCATAAATTATCCTTTTCTTTTTCAGAAGAGGCGGATACACGTGGACATAGTCCCACGTGGAATACCAGTGTAAGATTCGTTACGTTGCTCTATCACTGGGGCATAGTACATGATTATCCGCATCTTATCGAACTGATTGCCCTGCATCAAAACTGGTGTAAACAATCAAAATTTAAAGATGATTCCCGACTATTGGAGCAATTGGTAAAACAATGGCCCCCGGTTGATAAAAAACCGCGTATATGGGCTTGTTTTCATATAGGTCTATATGGGTTGATCCCCCGAGCAATACTCCTAAGAGATCGTGGTGTCGCGATCCTATTGAAAGATGAAGTTTTTGAAGAGCAACAAGATATGTATCTACTGTATTTTCAGAAAACATTCGGTCGCCAACCTGCCGATTCGGAATTGCGGTTTATCCGTAGCGGTGAACCCGATTGTTTAACACAGTTGAAAAGAAGTGTGACGGATGGATTGGATGTGATCTGTTTCGTCGATGGCAAAGAGGGGAGCACGGCATCGAAAGGCTGGACGGTGGTCAACCTGCATGATATGCCGATTCCTGTACGTTATGGTATCGCAGTACTCAGCCGTTGGACGGGTGCAACAGTACAGCCTATTGTGTTTTCGCAGGTTCAAGGTGTGCCCAAGGTACGTAGTCGATGGGATTTCCACCCGGTCACAACGAATCAATATCGATCCTTGATGCAATATTGTTATGATCTGTTACATGACCTTACGGCTGAGGAATGGATACAATGGGAATTTGCACCATCATTTTTTGATAGCGTGATGGCGAATAGCAAAAAAAAGCAGAATGTGACGGCAAAGGAACAGGCGTGGTGGATCCCGATGATGACACCAAAAGAATACCTATTAGTCGATGTAAGGTCTGGCCAGACGGTCGTTGCCTCCGAAGCGGAACATCAATACCTCTGTCACAAAATCCAGCGACTCGTTGTGAAAATTCAATAAAGGAAGTCAAAAATCAGTTGTAACCTTTGCATTTTCCAAATAATTATGTTTTTTTACCAGTCCGACCTATTGAATTACTCGAATGAGAAACGTGTATCTTTTACGACCCTTTCCGAAGGCCGTCCATATCGTTATTTGGCTTTTTTATTTTGGCTGGATAAGTTACGGAAACGTCAGCCTACATGGTCCTGGCCACTGGAAAGTACTGCTGCTGGCCGTACCGTTAATGCTGGGGATCATTTATCTTAACCGCTATTGGCTTCGTAAACTCGTAGGCCGCGGAAAAATAAACAAAAAAACGATTATCTGGATGATAGTTGCTATGCTGACGATTGGTATTGTATTGTACCTAGCGCTATATGTCTGGCCCACAGCATTGATCCGGCTTGTCCTGCCCGAAGGGGCGGTCAAAGGTGTCTGGCTATACTTTTTAGATTTTACGGCATTTTATTGGACGTTTGCATGGTATGGCATCGGCCTGGGATTGTTAGAGTTAGCCGTAAACATACTGAAGTGGAAGAGTTGTACGGCAGCGCACCGAAGGCTTCAGATGGCGGCATACCAAAGGCAAGCAGAATTGAAAAGATGGCTGTCTCATTTTATGGGAAATATTGCTCAGCATATGTTGCAGATCATTTCAATCCGACGGAAATCAATAGAAGCCTATCTTGCATTGAGTGGCCGCTGCGTGCGGTTAATGTCGCGGACAAATATGATGGTGCCGTTGGTAGAAGAGCTGCAGGATTTGACAAGACTAGCGGGCTTATTTGAAGACAAACCCATCCTATTGGATTTATCCATAGAAACGGAAGATTACCAAATTGTACCCATGATGTTGCTCGGGTTATTTAAAAATATGTGTAAACATGGTGAATTCGGTGAGGGAGCCCTACCGGCTGTGTTTACTGTAGTCGCTACGGTTGACAAATTGTGGATCTATACGCGAAATCAGGTAGCAGAACATTCGGCATGGCTTTACAAAGAAGGTGGGACGGGGTTAGATCAACTGGAGCGGTTACTGCATTTGTACTATGGGGAGAAGGCAACCTTGCACCATGAAACGGAAGGCGATCTGTTTAAATCGACATTGTCCATCGAGTATAGTAACGAGCATAAAATCAGATAGATAGATAAATATGAAGATTATTACTAAAAAGTTGAAAGTGCTAGTGATAGACGATGATCCTGTAGCGCTGAAGCTTATCGCAAATTATGTTAAAGCAACAGATGGTTTGGAGTTGATATGCCAGACAACGAATCCACGTAAGGGCATGGATGTACTCAAAAAAAGCGAGATCCACGTGATCTTTTTGGATATGGAAATGCCGGGTTTGAATGGTATGGAATTTTTGGCACATTTAAAAATAATTGCAGAGGATAATCCAAAAATCGCAGATGTTGCCGTCGTTGTATGCAGTGCTTACGATCGTTTTGCAGTGGACAGCTTTCATTATGACGCTGCAGATTATTTAGTGAAGCCGATTTTTTTTGAGCGCTATACTACGGCGGTAAAAAAAGTGAAGCAGAGGTGGCATCGGTTGAGCTTAAATATGCTCTCGTCAGATAACGACTGCCTGATGGTATACACCCAACAGGGCAGACTGTTCCGGAAATTGCGTTACGACGATATCCTCTACCTCGAGGCAAAAGATGAAAAAACATGGATATGGATAAATCAGCGTGAATATTACGAAATTGATGACATACTAAAACATGTGTTGCTCCTACTACCTAGGGCAAGGTTTGCCCGGGTACACCGAAGTTATGCGATATCGTTGGCTCACTTTGAATTTATGAAAGGAAACGAAATTGGTATAAGAGGAACCTCGGCGAAAAACATAAAAATGGGAAGAACAGGCGATTATGAGCTCTTTAAGAACTGGCTTTCGGAAAACGCTGTTAAAGGACGATACATCGCGCATGCGGAAGACAACAAAAAATTATCGAATTAGTAAATGTCTTAATAAATATTCTTTATTTTTCGGTATAAAAAACAATCGCCGTCATCTTTCAAAGAAGTGACGGCGATTGTACTATATCATCGCGTAGCAATAGCTGTTATTTGGTCAATTTTCCAATACCTTTTACATACGTTGCTTCAATCTCTACACCTTTGGTGGCGGTCGCAGTAGGGATGTCTACTTCGTAGATATTCAACGAAGTTCCTACTTTTGCCGGTAAATAAGCTTTATCGCCATCCACAAAAGCTTCTTCCGAATAGGTATAGATAGGCGAATTTTGTACAGCGGTGATCTCTTTTTTTACTAAATCGACAATCGCATACCGAAGGTCGGTTTGATCCCACTGGCTGGTGGTTTCTTTTGTATATATTTGTGCCAATAACTTATTGTTGCCCACGTAAGTAGCCTTGATGATTTTACCGCCATTCGGGATACCAACAGTTTTGAAGTAGTAATCTTCGTCAAATTCATCCTCGCCTGCGTTAATGCGCAAGATAGCAGGATCTTTTAACGACTGCTGGTGGTCAAAACCATACCCAGCATGGAAGAGTGTATAAATATTGCCCGATTCCGTCACAAAAATACCCGAGCGTGTTAACGGGGCACCAGAAGGTCCGGTACGCGTATCGGTAATCACTTTCTGCAACTGGAAGTCTGGGTAGCTGTACACGGCTACGTAGTTGGTATTCACATTTGGTGTCGCCCAAGTCGAACTAATAGGGAACACCGTTTGGAAGGCCTGGTTTCCTCTAATTACCATACCCGAATGGCTCCAACCGTGATCGCCGTTTTCAGCTTTATACACATCCTGCACGGGAACGGTTGTTTTTTTGGTAATCGTATATCCATTGACATCGACGGTGAAGAATTCTACATTACCTTCATAACCGCTGGCCGCGTCCCGGTCTACCGTGACACCTAAGAGCGTCTTTCCGCCGTCCACATGCAGGTAGTCGTCTGCGCCATGATCGAAAACCAATCCTTTTTTTGCGGTAAGACGACTCTGATCATTGATATAATAAGCATCAACCCCCGTCAACCCTAGTCCGCCGATAGCATAAAAATAGTTGCCGATATTTGTGTATTCGCGATAACCTTCTTGTAGGATGCCATTATTGAGCAAGGAAATTTTACCACTTAAGAGGTCTTTGGTATGGACGATATAGTTCGTGGAGTTATTTTCGGCGTCCGTGATTCCTACACCTAGCACATAGGTGCTATTCCCTTCAATGATCGGCCCATCGTTATCATTAGGGCCATTATCGTCCTTTGTACAGGAACCCGCTGCTAGGGTAAAACCTAAGGCAAGAGCCACGTGGACATATTGTTTGATTGTTTTCATATCAATTAAAATTATTTGTGTATAAAATATCTAAGTTTTAAAGTGAAAGAACGCCCAGGCTTTTGTAACCTAAAATTGTCGAACAGCCGGCTGTCCGTCAGGTTATGGCATTCTACAGCGATGTTATATTTACCGTTCGCCAGGCTATAATCGGCCATAATATTATGCGCAATTTGTTGCGGTATCATGTCCGGGTTATTGGCTCCGAGCTGTTGTGGGGTGAGGTAATATTCCTCAATGAAATTCATAAAATAATGGATATTGGCTATACGGCCGGCACCCCCGAAATCTTGCAAACGGATACCCAGATCAAAATTGCCAAAGAAATAGGGGATATTGGGAATTTTGTAACCATAATTCAGATTTCTGTCTTGGATCGTGCCACTGAGATTCTCCGAATAAATGAACTCCGTTTTATCGATGATGTTTTGATAGCTGACGTTGACGCTGCTATAAATCAAATGTTTCCAGTTATATTTTACTTCTCCTTCTATACCCGTGGTTTTCACATCGCCGACGTTGATGAATTTGCGTCCTGTCGGTCTGTTACGGGCTTGTTCCTGCCGGATATAGTCTTCTGAATCTCGATAAATACCATTGACCTCTGCCTGGAAGTTGTGATCGGCGTTTAAAGTAAACGCGTATAAGGCACCGAGATTGATATTATGACTTTTTTCGGGTCTTAAGGTTTCGTTTCGAGTCGTAAATAATCCATCCCCCAATAATTCAGTCGGTTCGGGCAAACGATACGTATGTTCGTAGGACGCCTTCATTTGTAGCCGGGGAAGGAAGAAATAGGTGCCGGCGACACCATACCCTATATTATGCTGATTAGTAGATATCTCGACATAATTGGGCTCGTTGTTTTCAGATATATTTTCAAAAGACTCGGCATAAAGGGCATAGTACTTCGCAAATACATTTGTCCGTAAAGCGCCAAACCGGCTGTCGATGCCGAAACCGATGTTCTGTTTCTGCAAACGTTGGGGCATCTTATGCGCAACATTATCCGGTTGCTCCACATCACTCGATTTTCTGTTGAAGTCGGTCAACACGTAATTTAGTGCCAAGTCGTGGTTCTGATGAAGGGCATAGGAAAGGTTAGCGGTCAGCAATGCTTCGTGATCGCGGTTGATCAGTTGCGTCCGGCTACGTTCGGCCCCGATGGTATTGGGTGTCGTTTCCTGCAACCAGTTATACACTAAGGCGACGGTATCGACCATGTTATTCCTGGACATATTATAGGCACCGTAGAGGTTAAAATCCAGTCCTTCCACAAAAAGGTTATCCTTTTTGTATTTCAGGGTGGGGATAACAGATGAACTGTTTCTGGTCATGGCCCCATAGACTTGTTCCATCACTACACCAGTCTGTATATCTTTATCATTAGTAGAAGCGAGTAAGCCTACAAATAATTGGTCTGCAAAGGCTTTGTCGCGCACGCCGACTTCAAACTGTCCGCCCAAAGACGCATAGCTATCGTGGAAGCGTTCGACTTCCTGCTCGGGTAGGTATTGATTGCCTCGGATAGGCTGGACATGTACCTTATAATTGTTGTCTGAATAATTGTAAAAGCTATTAAACCTAACCGCTAAGCCGGTGTTTTCGTTGGTATAGGCGCCATTTAAGCCAGCCCGGTGTGTATTGAACGACCCTAAACTATAGGATACATCCAGAAAATTCGGATTGCTTCTCGTGATGACATTGATGGCTCCTCCTAAGGCATCGGCTCCCAGTGTTATCGGAACGACCCCTTTATAAACTTCTACCCTTTCCGCCATCGTGGCTGGGAAGTTATTTAAGGCGAGTGCCGATCCAAAATTATCCATAGGTATACCGTCCAGAAAAAACTTCAGCGATTTGCCGCTGAATCCGTTTAAGGAAAACCTAAAGTCTGAACCCAATCCGCCGTCTTCCCGTATACGGATGCCGGTTGTCCGTGTCAGCAACTTGTTCAGATCCTGCGAGGAGTTAAAATGCTGCTTGGTCTCGATAACGTTGACATTGAACGGTAGTTCCTTCGTCTCTCTCGATTCTGTCTTGTGCAACACCTCGACTTCTGATATCTTCTCTTGCCGTACCACGGTTTTCGTGGTATCCTGGGCGGCTGCTATTTGTACATCTGCAAGGAGTAGGAGAAATAGCAACGCGAGTAGACGGGGTGTCTTTTTGTGTAGATCGCGTGTTTTCATGTTCATTTTTCTGTGTCATTTCGTCACAGAGTTCTTATATTTGCGCCAAATATAGTTATTATTTAGACTTGTTGTAAATAAAAACAACGGTTTTATTAAAAAAATATGGGTGTAAGGAAAAAAGGGAAATCATCATTCCGTAAGGTAAACGACTGGTTACATTTGTGGTTGGGCTTAGTCTCGGGCATTATTGTATTCATCGTGAGCATTACCGGATGTTTTTATGCCTTTCAGCAGGAAATTAAAGATATGCTGGAGCCTTGGCGCTTCGTGGAAGAAAGAAGTATGCCACTTGTTCCACCCAGCCAACTGTTAGATACAGCGGCTAAATATATGCCCAATCGGCAACCTACGGGGTTGACCTACAGTCATGCTACCGGAGCGGCAGCCGTGGGTTACGGTGGGATGGTGGAGGGAAAGCATACCTTTTCTGTTGTCTTCATGGACCCATATACGGGGGAGTTTCTAAAAAAGCAGACGCCCGTAGGAGGAGAAGAGTTTGATTTTTTTCGTTTTATCATTGACGGGCACCGAGCCTTATGGATGCCCTACGAAATCGGTCGTCCTATTGTTGGCATAGCTACATTAGTTTTTGTTATATTATTATTCACGGGACTGATTATGTGGTGGCCCAAACGCTGGAATAAGAAAAACCGGGATAAGAGTTTTAAAATCAAATGGAAAGGTACGTTTAAGCGGGTAAATTATGATCTGCATAATGTATTAGGATTCTATACGCTCCTTTTTGCCTTCATTCTTGGTGTCACCGGACTAGTATGGAGCTTCACTTGGTTTGATCAAGCGGTATATTATATTGCCTCAGGTGGAGAAGTAAAACAGGGGCATCATCACCCCCACTCGGATCTGCGCAATAAGGATATGGTTTGGTCTGACGCCATGAGTCCGCTGGATAAAGCTTGGTACCTTACCTTGGAGCAGACGGATGAAGTGGAGGGGATGTACATGACGCCTTACCCTAGCGATGACGATGATCCGATCGATATCACCGTGTATCACCTGAATGGTGCTTGGTATGACCATAGCGAATATTTTTATGACCGGTACACGTTGGAGCCGCTGGAAATGGAAGGAAGTAAATATCGAGAGGCATCTTTTGCGGACAAGTTGTCCATGATGAACTACGATCTCCATATCGGCTCGGTAGGCGGTTTGCCCGGCAAAGTGTTTGCTTTTTTGATCAGTTTGGTTTGTGCCAGTCTGCCTATTACGGGGTTTTTGGTGTGGTGGAATAAGAAAAAACCTGCCAAGACGAAGCAAAAGTATCCCAAATCAAACATCTAACTTATCAGGACGCTACAGTACAGTAGTCTGTTTTATATACGGTATATTCGCTATATAACAACATTATATACCGTATGACATCACCTTGTAAACTAGTTATTGTAGGTTGCTTAATTGCAAATGCGCTTTGTTTAGCCGCTTTTGCGCAAAACCAAAAGGAACTCATTGTACGTGAGATACACGAGGGACCCATTATTGACCACCGCCATCCAGACGTCATTGCCAGTGGGAACAAATCGGGGTTTGAAACCGGCCAATTTGTAAAATTGGGAGACACCTACCATATGTTTATCAACGAAATGTTTGACCGACCACATCGGGATATGCGAATTTCCTATTGGACCAGTACCGATGCGATAAACTGGAATCGAAAATCGACCATTGTAGAGAGTATTCCGGGTAGAACGCCCTTTAACCCGCGTTCGGAAGTCTGGGTAACGGGTGTTGAATTCAACGATGAGGAAAATGCCTGGAATATCTTTTACGTAGCTTATAGAGCGGGTGACAAAGAAAAAGGAGAGATAGAAGCAAACGATTATGAGGGACGTATCTGGCGGGCAAAATCTGTCATTCCCGGTATCGACGGTATAGCTGGTCCATACGCTGATATGGCGATTGTTCTGCAGCCGGATAAAAATAGCCAAGCTTGGGAGGGGCAGCAAGCTGTAGCAGCATTCAATCCTTATCGTGTGGGTGATAAATGGTATGCTTTTTACGATGGGCATAACCATGTCCCAAGAGGAGATTGGCCGTTAGGGATGGCAACTGCACCTACACTAAATGGTCCTTGGACACGTATGCCCGAAGGGCATAACCCCGTACCGATATCACCGGAGTTTAACGAAAATGTACAGGTCACAGAACTCAAATCAGGAGGTTATCTCGCCATTTTTGATTCCTTTGGTGATCATAAGATCGCGTATAGCCAGTCGAAAGATGGTATTCATTGGGATAAAGAGACGCGGTTAAAAATACAATCCGATAACAATCTATGGGCAGACGCCGGCGACCACGCCACCCGTACACCACTAGGTGCCGTAGAGGAAGAGGATGGTACCTTCACGGTAGTATATACGGCTCGGTACGATAAAGATGGCCGCGTATTCTTTGGATTAGGCCGGGTTGTGCTCGCCTGGAAGTAACGGGCAGAAATGAAGCCAGTCGCTCTCGTCTTGATAGTCAACAACAAGTTCTGCATGGTTGCGAAGCGTTAAATTGGACGCTAACTGTGCCACATCCAGCTGCATGTTGTACAGACAATTTTCAACTAGATCCTTGCGGAATCCTTTGTCTTGCAGATCAAGCACATATTGTGTGTTGACCAATCGGGCAATTATTTTTCCCAGATCGACTAATTTTCGTTGAACCAAGTTATCGCTCAACGTAAATTGTAGATGCTCCCGAAAATGAGGAACGGCTTTTTCTGTTTGCGGTAAAGTAGCTAGCGATTGGTAAAGGGAGCTTTCTTTTTGGCGCTTCATGCGTTTTAAAACGATTTCTGCGATTTGTGTGTAAAGCATCTCGTTCGATCCTTCGAAGATCTGGAACGGCCTGCTGTCGACAATTCCCCTGCCGGCAATGTGGCTGATTTTGTAGCCGTTAGCGCCGGAAACCTGCAAACAAAGCTGTGCGGACTCCTGCATCAAATCAGTTACCAAAGCTTTCATGCTGTTGGCTTCGAGACCTTCGGTAGCTAAGTTGTGTTCGATACCGCTGATATCACTGCTTCGGGCACACATACCAGAACAGATCGTGAAAGCTGTTTGTATTCTGGAAAGTTGAAATTGTACGGAGTCCAAGGCTAAGAGATTCCCTGCGCCTACCATACGGGTGGTACAATGTTGAAGCGCTTCATCCAGCATACGTTTTATAAAGCCCATGCCCATACCCGGGAATTGCAATCGGCTTCGGTGCAAGATATCCAACATCATCTTGATGCCGGTACTTTCTGGTTGTAGACGTTGATAGCTAGGAACTTCCACGTCAATCACATTCATGCCGTACGGAATCATATATAAACCGAGGTTGCTGTATAGCTTTTCTACTGTAATACGTTGGTTGGTGTCTGCATTGTTGGTGACAAAAAAGTCGACATCACGCGCTAATTCACCATCTGCCAATTCTTTTCTGGCAGCTACGAGCCAATAGTCGGCTTGCCCGGTCAATCCCTGCCAGTGTTTCCGCCCACGGACAGCATAGCCCTCGTCTATGCTGCGGTAGGAAGTCCGCATGTTCAGCGCATCGCTTCCATAATCCGGCTCCGTGATCATAAGCCCGCCCATCCGGTGTCCTGTTAAGAATTCCGGAAAGATTTTTTCTTTGATTTTGTGGTCGCCATATTTGGCAAGAGGTTCTAAAAATAAAGCGATGTTGATACCAAATGTGAGAGACAAAGGAAGAGACTCATAAGAAGCTGCGGAAAGAATGCTCAAACACTCTTTAACAATGCCTCCACGACCACCATATTCGGTGGGGACCGCTACAGCAAGGGGATGGGTATCCATGATATCGCGCCATACGTGGGGAGGCAGACCACGGTCATGACTCAATTCATTGATGTCTTGTTGTTCATGAAACACCCGCTTGAGTGCTTGATTAAACCTTGCTATAAATACCGACAGCTCTTCCTTACCTAGCTCCATGTAACGCTTTTTTATTAAATGTCCTGAACAGCAAATATATCTGTTTTTTTACGAAATTGTGATTTGTTATGTGTTTTTCCTCTGCGAATGCACAATTTGCCATATTCCAAACAATTTGAGGGTTCTGTAGTTCTGTTTTTATGAAGATATTAACAACAAATTACAGGTATCTCTTGAGCACGTTGCTCTTTATTGCAGCAGGGTGCCAGTCGTCACAAGGTGATAAAAACGTAGAAACAGTGCTGAAGGACGTGATGGAATATGAGGTTCCGGCAAAGGACGAACCGTTGGAATTCCAACGAAATAAGGTGCGGGGAGAAAAGGATACGATTTCTTTCGAAATCCAGGAACCGTCTTTCGTGAAGATGACACTTTCGACACCGAGTGACTCCGGGAATACCCGTATTAACCAATTACGGATGCCTGATGGGGAAATGGATGGCCCGTTCGGAAAAATGTATGAAGCCCGTTTCGATCAAGTAGGAACCTACCAAGTCATCATCGCGGAAAGTATGATGGCTGAAAACCCGTATACGGGCGACTATCGTTTTAGGATCGAGATAGAATAGAAATCGGGAACGCTTTATCTTTGCGTCCCCGATTTGTCTTGTTACAACATGACAATGCTGGTAACGGGAAGGTGATCTGAGGGGTAGCGGTCGCCGTTATACACATCAGAGAGCACTTCGTAGTCTAAAACCCGTACTTGCGGGCTTACGAAGATGTAGTCGATGCGACCGCCGGGAGGACCTTGGAAGACCCCGCCTTTGAAACCTGTTCCTTCGACGCCTTTACGGGACGATTCGGTCGCATCGTAGGCGTCTTTGAGGTTTGCTAGGATATCCTTGATCTGTGGTGTTTCCGGACGAGAGTTAAAATCGCCGGTTATCATTAGGGGTACGTTGCCTGCAATTTCCTTGATCTTGGCAGCCACCAAGGGGCCAGACTCGCGACGCGCAATCTCTTTACGCCAGTAAAAATGGGTGTTGAAGAAGAAGAACTCTTCACCGGAGGCTTTGTGTCGGAATTTGACCCATTGACAGATTCTACGGTCAGAGGCATCCCAGCCTATACTGGCTGTATCGGGCGTTTCGCTCAGCCAGAATACACCTTGGTCCAAGGGCTCAAATAGTGCTCCTTTGTACAGGATGCCGAGGTTATGAAGATCTCCCTGGCCACCATAGGGATGGAGGATCTGGTCGAATTCGGGAAGCAGATGTTTTAAATCGTTCATTTGGTTGCCATCCCCTTCTTGTGTGCCAACGATGTCGAACTGATGGCGCTGGATCAAAGAGGCTAGCGGCCCTTTACGTATCACCCACCCATTTCCGCTTTCTTCATCTATTTGTGCCGCGTAACGAATATTATAAGCCGCAACGCGGAATTGAGCTTTTTCGGAGTGCTTTGTAAGGAAAGCACTCAAGGTGAGGCCAATCATGGCCAGCACCAAAAAGAAACTGATTTTTTTCATCTTTTATTAATTTAATTGATGTCCCACCATACTTTAGCGTTAATATTGTCACCACCCATCCCTGCGGCGGCGGCTTCGTAGTTTGCCGGGTTGTAAATAGGCTGCAGACTCGGGTACAGCAATCGGGATGGAAGTTTGCCGTCGTTTAACATACTGCTTGTTGTGGGTAGAATAGGGTAGCCGGTGCGGCGGTATTCTGCCCATTGCTGATTATCTGTAAAATACAAAGCTAAGTATTTGTGAAGCATAATCTGCTCCAGTGTGCCGTTGTATTGGGCGAGCTCCTGATCGAAATAGCTATCGGGTGGCGGAGCTTCGGTCCATAACTCGATGGCAGACTGTATACCTTGCTTGAAATGTTTCTCGGCATCGATCCAGTGGCCCTTCTGTGCGAGTTCGGCTTGGATGAATTCTACTTCGGCATAGGTTAAGATCGGAATGATCATTGGCGGTACAACCTGTTGATTATTCATATAGGATGGTGCGTAATCGAAATTAGCTTCTCCGTACCCACTCGGAATGCCTTTATAGCCGATATCTGTCGTTTCCTGTCGAGCTTTGCCGACGTATATTGGACGGCGTGGGTCTTCCAGTTTGTTCAAGGTTTCGATAAAGAATTCGCCCACGGCGTGCTGGTTGCTGAAGTCCAGCGGACGTGACCAGGGCGACAGGTTCGGTGTGATTCCCGTAACTTGCAGGATAGCCGATTCAGATGCTTGTGTAATGATGGGATTGCCCGAAGGATCGTCTAAAATAGCTTTGAGTTCATCGTAGGCCGTTGAACGTACATCAGAAACACGTAACAATAAGCGCAGGCGGAGCGAGTTCGTGAATTTTTGCCAAAGCTCGCTGCGATTGCCAAACAGGATGTCTGTTCCGAAGACCATGGCCTCATCGTGGTTATACAGGTTGTTTGCTGTTTCTAGATCAGTGAGTAGCTGTGTGTAGATGGCCTCTTGCTTATCGTAGGCGGCTTGAATAACACCTTCTTCTGCCTTGGAGGCTTCGGTAAAGGGTACATCGCCAAAGGTGTCGGTCAGATTGGCGTAAATCCAGGCATTCAGCGTGAGGGCAATGGCCTGGTAGTTATTTGCTCCTTCGGCTTCGGCGGCCACGCGCATTTCGTCGACATTCTTCGCCCAACGGTAGGCAGCGTTCCACTGGGAATCTCCTGTCGTTTCTAAAATCTGATATCGTTGGATACCGCCGTAATATTGGGGATAAGACAACTGGACCTGCATCAATTGGCAGTTGATGTTGTAGTGGTTGGTCAGATTGTTAGCGGCCATGTTGTAGATAATCTCGTTGACCAGTGTGCCGGGACTTATCTGGTCAATGAGGTTAGGGTTCTTATTGATTTCGTCGAAGTTATGTGTACAGCTGGAAGCACCCAAGCATAAGCCAGCTAATACGAGGGCTTTTATCTTAGTTTTCATTGGAATCTTCATTTTTTTCTTTAAAAGTCAAATTTAAGTGTTGCTCCGTAAGTGGACGTATACGGCATCGGCGCCATTTCCAGCCCGGGTACGAATACAGTGCCGTTCATGGTACCTCCTTCCGGATCCCAGAACGGGAAGCGATCAAAGACAGCCAGATTCCGACCGAATACGGTCATCGACAGGTTGTTCATACGTAGGGACTGGGTGATACGTTTCGGAAAGTTATAAGTCAATGACATTTCGCGTAGCTTAATAAAGCTGGCGTCAAACACACCGGCCTCAGTCGTTTGATGGTACTGATTGTAGTACGCTTGTGGATTGGCTTCCACGGTGTTTGGCGAGTAGGTGTCGTCGGCATTTCGCATGACGCCCTCACCGATGATAAACCCTTCGTCTCGACCGGGAATGGTGTTGGTGGTGAAACCATCCCACGATGCACGGTTGTAAGTTCCGGAGTAGATGACACCACCGAGCTGTCCGTCGAACGTAAAGCTGAAGCGGAAATCTTTATATCGGAAGGTATTGGTCAAGCCTGCTCGCCAATCGGGTGCCGTATTGCCAAGATACTCTTGCGTGGTAGTGCGAACGGGGATGCCGTTTTCAAAGACCATGTTGCCGACGTCATCGCGCACAAATTTAGTTCCATAGAGGTCACTGGTACGACCGTCTTTGGTAGCGATGAGATGGCCTTGCCATACAGTCGCCAGCGTTTGTCTTTCTAAATTGTCGTTGAGGGTCAATATTCTGTTGCGGTTCAGCGCCCAATTGGCGGTGATATTCCAGTCGAAGTTAGCCCGTTTTATCGGCGTGCCGTTAATGACCAGCTCAACGCCTCGGTTGCGTACTTCTCCGGCGTTGATCACACGGCTGCTGTATCCTGAAACAATATCGCTCGGCAGGGATAGGATTTGGTTTTCAGTGGTCGACATATAATAGGTCGCATCGATGCCAATTCGATTATTGAAAAACCTTAGATCAAATCCGGTCTCCCAGCTGGAGGTAATCTCCGGCTTTAGGTCGCTGTTGAACATTACCGTGGGTACAGTAGCGGAGCTCGGAAAGCTACTTTGGCTGTAGTATTTCGAAATCTGGTAAGCTTTTGCGTCGCTACCTACTTTCGCGTATGATAAGCGGTATTTCAGGAAATCAATCGATCGGGGCAGCTGCAACAGATCGGATACAATGACGCTGGTGCTGACGGAGGGGTAAAAATATGAATTGTGATGTTGAGGGAGCGTGCTCGACCAGTCGTTACGCCCAGTAATATCCAAAAACACTTTGTCTTGCCAGGAGAGGGAGAACATCCCATACGCGCTGTTAATCTGCTTGCGCATATCGTTGGTCTTAACCAGCGGGTTGTTGACACCATTGGCTAAGGTATAGACACCGGGTACAATCAGAGCGTCGATAGAAGACATCACATTGTTGTGATCGTAGGCCATTTTGCTGGCTCCCCCCATCAGAGAATAATGGAAATCGTCGGAGAAACGATCCTTATAGGTTGCTAAGAAATCCGCATTGATCTCTTGGCTGGACACATCTTGCCGGCCGTAATAACCACGAAGGTGCTTCGGCGTGGAGTATCCGCGCTGGGTTTCCCGTAGCTGGGTCAGGGAATTCAGGGAAAGGCGGCCCATAAATTCAAGCTTGTCCGTGATCTTAACATCGGCCCGAACGTTTCCGATCAGCTGATTACTTTTAAGTGGATTGGTATCGACATACATCAAAAAGTAAGGATTGGTGGACCAGGCTGAAAAAGGATTCAGCTGTTGTAGATTCTCTTTCCCTTTTTCCCAAATGGGTTTATACCATTCGGTATCCACACTAGGAAGCAGAAACATCATAAAGTAACCCAAAGACCCGTTACTCATCCCGAAACCAGGAAGGTTTTCGCTGTTTCGGTTGTTGTAGTTCAACACGGAAGATAATTTGATCCGTTCGCTGATCTGGTAGTTCCCGTTGAACGACACGGTGTTGCGGTTAAATCCGGTGTTGGGCGCAATATAGGCATTATCGGTGCGGGATAAGCTCAACCGCATCGAACCTTTGGAGTCGCCACCTTGTAGGGTTAGCGCATTTTCGTAGGTCTGCCCTAAGCGGTAAAAGTCTTTCATATTGTTTTTGTACGGCCGCCAAAGGGTACGCTCGGTGCCTTGTTCTTGGGTGACGGGATCATACTGGTAGAAATACTGGCCGTTAAATTTAGGGCCGAAGGCGGCGGGTGTATTGGTACTGGGGCCATCTTCGGAATTACCCCAAGAATAATAGTGGTTGCCTTCCGGGTCGCGCGACAACATATTTCCTGATCCGTACTCGTATTGGTAGTTCGGCCAATTGGTGATGTGATCAAAGAGGGCAGTAGCGTTAAATCCAATACCTAGTTTTTGGTTTTTGGCACCCGATTTGGTCGTGATAATCAAAGCCCCGTTGGCTGCACGGGATCCGTAAAGGGCGGCGGCAGAAGGCCCTTTTAGTACACTGACACTCTCAATATCTTCTTGCTTGAGCTCGGAAATGGCATTTCCGTAATCCACGGGTGCTTCTGTGCCGTAGGCGGCGCCGACGTTATTGCCATAAGCCGTGGTTTCTTGGTTCATCGGCACGCCATCCACGACGATAAGGGCGTAGTTCCCGCCGGGATCAAGCGATGTATTTCCACGGAGCTGTATACTCTGTGAGTTGATCGGACCAGTGTTTCCGGAGATCATATTCAAACCGGCTACCTTGCCCTTCAGTCCGTCTGACCAGGTGTTGGCAACTGCGGTAGCGAGCTCCTCAGCATGGATGGTTTGCTGGGCGTAACCGATTTCTTTTTCTTCTCTTTTGATGCCAAGAGCGGTAACGACGACGTCTTCCATGGCGTTGATCGTTTCGATAAGCCTAACATTCATGGTGCTGGACGTCTCAGGTTGCACTTGTATGCCGCTTTGCTGATAACGGTCGTGTGCGACATAACTGACTTCGACCGCATATTGTCCGGCGGGAACCTCCAGCGTAAAGCGACCATCCGCATCGGTCATTGTACTGCGGCCCAGTCCGACGACTCGCACGGTAGCCCCAGACAGTTTCGAACCACTGCTGCTGGTGACGATACCGCTAATACTTCCGGATTGTTGGGTGCGGGCAGACGGGCTTTTGGGAGCATTTGCGCTGTGTAGCCGTCCTCTACTGATCGTGACGATTTTGTTGTTGATCGTGTAAGTCAAGCCAGTGTTTGAGAGGCATTCGTCAAGCGCCTCGCGGATGTCAGCGTCCTGTAAGGCTAGGCTGATCGGTGCGATGCCTTTAAATAGGGTGGCATCATAGAAAAAATCATACCCAGACTGCTTCCGAACTTCCCGGAGCACATCGGTAATGGAACGATTGGTTGCCTGAATGGTTAACTTATGGTCATCGTTCGCAGCATAGACTTGAAACGCTAAGCAACTGCTGCATATGATGGCGGTTGTTGTGCGTAGGAGTCGTTTTAATTTCATAACTTTATAGCGTTTTTTTATACTATTTTTTTGTATTTAGTTGAAAGAACTTCTTAAGTTTTGTGGGGGATGTGACAGCATCTCCCACTTTCATATATCTTGTTAATCGGTGTATGAAAATCTTCTTATTCGATAATTATCCTCCTTTCTTTGATGCGTACCTGAATAGTTCCTGTCGATTCCAACATGGCGATGATGCTCGATAGTGGTTGTTTTCGGGATACCATGCCGCTATATCGTAGGCCTGCGCGATTCGCTGGATAACTCACAGTGATATCGTACCAACGGGATACCTGCTGCAGAATATCCTGCAGCCGGTCGTTCTTAAAGATAAAGTCGCCTTGTTTCCAGGCGATTTCCTTTTCCAGATCGGCTTGGACAATCTCTATTACATTGCCGATTCGGGCCTGCTGGCCTGGCGCTAACACGGCTTGCTGACCATTCATCTGATGGATGACCCGGACGGATCCCTTCACAAGGGTCGTTTGCTGCCGGGATCGATCGGCGTATGTATTTACATTAAATTCTGTTCCCAGTACCTCGATGCGCTGCTGATCGGTTTCTACAATAAAAGGCGTGCGTCGACCGGTCTCTGTCTCTTGAGGAACGACCGAAAAATAGGCTTCCCCGCGAATCTGCACCTGACGGCTTTCGGCTGAAAAACGGGTAGGAAAGGTTAAGGACGATTCGGCATTTAGCCACACGGTAGTGCCATCGGACAGGATGACTTGATATTGCCCCCCGCGAGGTGTTTCGATGGTGTTATAGACTAGATCACCCGTCACTTGGTCATCGTCCGTTTGCGGGGTGTAGGTCAGGATATTATCGATATTCTTGTATATCGTGATGCCGTTTTCCTGCACTAGTCTGCCTTGTGAGCTGCCATCGAGAACGATCTTTCGTCCATCGGCCAAAGTCAGTACGGCTTTGTCTTCGCCTGCGGCGATATCGCTGACGGTAAATTTCTTGGTTGGCGCGGGGGGCTGTGTCCAATAAACCGCTAATCCAATGCCGACCAGCGCAAGGGCAGCGACCGAAATGTTAACCAATAGACGTTTGACACGTGAACGTGTTGATGAAATGTCTGCAGATGAATAGCGTGGCGATGCTTGTATTTGCTGGAGTAAGCGTTGCAACCGGGTGTCGTCTACCATTGTTCCAGGGTTTTCCTGTCCTATGGCTTGAAACCAAGCTTCCAAACGCCGTAACTCTTCTTCCGAACAGGCATTCCGACTGTATTTTTCAAGAATGTGTTGTATTTCTTCTTTCACTTTTCTGTTCTTTAACAGCGAACCATTTGTAGGCTGCTATAGATATAGGAACAGAGAAATGCTTTTCGGCTATTCGTTTTTTGCGATTTAATGATTTAATAATATCGTTAACATGATTTTAATAACGAGTAAGAAACTCGTATTTCGAAGGGAATCTGTGAAACGTTTGCGGATGATTTTGAGTTGATTGTGCACCGTGTTCGGCGATGTCGACAAGGTTGAGGCTACTTCGTTGATGGTTTTGTTTTCCTCGTATCGAAGCGCATAGACTTGACGCATGCGCGGGGGAAGAGAAGTGACGGCCTGTTCCAGCAAGCATTCAAGCTCCTCGCGATGCGCTTGTTGAAAAGCCATCGACAATTCTTCGAGCTCAACCAATTCATGGGGTAGGTTGTCCCATAATTCTACGAACTGTGGTTGCACACGGTTGCTGCGGTAATGGTTGAGGACCCGGTTAATGGCCATGCCGTAGAGGTAGGGGTAGATGTCGCCAGTTGGCTTGTAGATTCCTCGCTTTTCCCAGAGAGACAGGAAGATGTCCTGGACGAGGTCTTCGACTTTTTCGATAGAATCGATGCGCTTACTGATTTCGTGGAACAACAATCGGGCATAGCGATGATATAAAGCCTCGAAAGCTTTTCGGTCTCCTCCTTGTAGTAAACACCAAAGTTCTTGATCTGAATACGACTTCACGACTGCGTTGATTGATGTGTTGGCAAATCTACAGGATTAGCTTTTCCTTATTGTTAAGTTTGTGTGAAGAAGTATTTTGCTCCTGAAAAGCAATTTGGAAACTAAAAAATTGCGTAATTGTAAATAAATCACTAACTTAATAACCGAAATTTTGCTAAATTATGAATTCAATTTCGCTACATAGGGGTGGCTTTTACTGGGCAATGGTCCTCCTGCTGATTGAGATTTCGTGTAGCAACTCGAGACAGGGTAGTATGCTGCAGGGAGACACGACAGATAACGAGATCATGAACTCACTCCCGGCTAGGCGCTTGCTTACCTATTGGAATGACTTTAATTTTGACGGAAGGGTGCTGGTGGTAAATTCCGACCATGCAGAGCAGAAATTAGTAGATTTTATAATACTATTTCCTACGGTACCCGATACCGTCGTGCGCGTGGCCATACATAATATGCTAAAGAAGGCAGCTGCGGAACCTAAAACCTTCACTTATTTTTTGGATAAATATAGCCACTATCTATACAGCCCCAATTCGCCGATGCGAAATGAAGGGTATTACGAGCTGGTATTGATCTATCTTGCAGGGGATGAAACACTATCGGACGAGCAGCGAAGCCACTACACAACGCTGTTGGAACACGTTCGTAAGAATCAGGTCAGAACGATGGCAGCAGATTTCGAGTTTTTAGCCAAAGATGGGAAATACCGGCGTATGCATGCTGGCACGAAACCATATAAAATGCTGGTATTTTACGATCCGACATGCACCCACTGCGCCGCTGTGATGTTGGACCTGGCACAAACTCCCGTTGTAATTAATTGCATTGAAAATGGTTTTTTAGATGTTGTATCGGTAAGTTTGCACCAAGATAGGGGTAGCTGGATGGGATATCAAAAACGAATACCCGATAGCTGGATCAATGGCTGGGATGAACAGGGGCAGGTTATAAACAATGGGCTGTATAATATACGGGCTTATCCCTCGATCTTTTTATTGGACGAGAAAAATAGGGTGCTGTTAAAAGACGCACCGCTCGACGTCACTTTACGTTATTTAGTGAATCTGACGAATGAGGGAAATTGATACGAATGGGAACAAATGCATAATTATATACTTTTCTTGACGTGTTGGCTGGTTAGTATCTTCACTACACCGGCGTTAGCGGTTGAGTTCCATTATTTTCGCAACGTACCGTTGGATGCAAAAGCTAGTACGGTACATGCTTTTGCACAAGATAGTCTGGGCTTGTTATGGCTAGGAAGCAATAATGGGTTGTATCATTATGATGGCTATACGTTGCATGCGGCACCGGGTGGAAAATCTGAATATCAAACGTATATTTATAGTATTGTCGTGTTGGATGGTAGCCGATTGGCATTAGGTACCGAACGGGGCGTTGGCCTATACAATTATAAAAAAGATTGTTATGAAGACCTGCCTATGGTTGATGTTTCGGACGTCAGGGCCTTATTGCTGGTTGGCGATACCTTATGGATAGGATCCTTGAAAGGCCTGTATACGTATGATATCAAACGAAAAACTTTTTCCAGCTTTACGGAAAAGTTGAAATCGGAGTTGACAAGTCTAATTTATGCCCTAGCCCAACAAGGGGACAAGATTCTTGTTGGAACCTATAATGGACTTTTTGAAGTAACTCCGGAGACTGCTGCTGTTCGGCAGCTCGCGCTTCCGGAATATCGGAAAGGTGCAAATCAATTTATTAACGCTATCTTAGTTTTCGATCAAGAACATACCTATATCGGCACGGAATATGGGTTGTACATTTATGCCGATGACAACGTAAAACTGCTCAAAACGCCGCATCTACAAAAGCTCCCCGTGAAGTCCATGACGAAGCGTGATGCGGAAACGCTTCTGATTGGTACCGATGACGGCCTCTTCGTTTACGGTCCGGAACAGCAGAAATTGCAGCGTATAAAGCACGACGCGAGAAACCCGTTTTCCCTGGCAAACAATATTATATGGAGTGTTTTTACCAGTCGGACAGGCGATGTATGGGTCGGGACGGATTTAGGCTTTTCAGGATGGACGGAAAGATGGAGGGAGAGAAAATTTCCGATCTACCAGTTTACACATAGCAGCAATGGCAATAAATTTTATCAGATCTGGCGGGACCGGTCAGGGTGGTATTGGCTTGGCGGTGATAATGGATTGATACGGACGCCGACATTTGACGAAAATGAAACAGAGCCCTATTGGTACCGTATGGATGCTGCCAAATATGCGTTACCCCACAATCGGGTACGGGATATCTACGAGGATCGGGAAGGGATTCTATGGGTAGCATCAGACGGTGGGGTGAGCTTGTTCCATCCAGAGACAAAATCATTTAAAAGTTTTATGATTGTGGATAGTAGCGGGCGAAAAAATGCGAAATGGGCCTATGACCTCGAGGAGGATAGAAACGGAAACCTTTGGGTGGCAACCTATATGGGAGGGGTTTTCGTCGTTCCGAAAGAAGGTTTAAAAAAGGCAATCAATGGGTATGTTATCGGCGAAAGTTATGATCAGTCACGCGGACTGTTGGCTAATTTTGCGAATCAGGTTTTGCTGGATTATCAAGATCGGATGTGGGTACTCTTCTACAACAGAGGTATAAATGTCATTGATGTACATACCAGGCAAACATCGGAGATTAAGGGTGTAGATGGCAAGGCGATATCGGATGCAGTATTTATGCTGATTGATGCGGAAGGAACGGTTTGGGTAGGGGAACATGGCAGGCTGCTGCGTATAGCTAAGGACGGGAAAAAAGAATCGATTGCGTTTGATCCACATGGAAAGGGAGAAGTGACTGCGATGGAAGATGTAGGGGACCACCTTTGGGTAGCCAACAATGTGGGCGTTTGGAAGATACATAAGAAAACCTTCCGCAGCGTTTTAGTACGCTATGGAGGTGGTGTCACAACACTATTTTACCGGACAGATACAAAGGATGTTTTGCTGGGCGGGATCAATGAAGTAGTGGTGCTGCCGGCTATGGGTCCTATCGAGAAACCAAGGTCTGCGTCGACTATCGTACTTACCGCGATGTATATCAACAATCAGCGTTTTGGAGCTAGTGGGTATGGCTTGCGCTACCGCCATGAGATTGTGCTAGAACATCAGCAGAATAACCTTCGACTAGAGTTTTCCGACCTGGACTATGGAAATCAGCTGGGGCATCGCTTGGCGTATGCATTTAAGGCACCGAATGAAACCTGGATACCGCTGGAACAGGATGACAACAGGATACAGCTTAGCAACCTGCAATCGGGTGATTATACCTTGCAGGTTGCGAAGATCGATATGTTAGGACAGGTTATTTCTGAAATTTCGCTTTACGAGATTAAGGTTAACTATCCCTGGTATGCAACGATTTGGGCAAAGGTGATTTATGCGTTAGCGATGCTGGGACTCCTCCTGTGGATATTAAACTTTTTTCGGGTGCGAAACAAGCTGAAATGGGAACGGAGGGAGCGAAAGAAAGTCATGGAGCTTTCTCGGATGAAGATGGATTTCCTAACGGCGGTATCGCACGATCTGAAAAATCCATTAAGCCTGATCATGGCACCTGTCAGCCAACTGATGCTGAAAACCAAAAACCCAGATAATAAAAAGCTATTGGACGGCGTGCACCGGAATGCGATGAAAATTAATAATCTGATTCAGGAGGTAATGACGTTTGAAAAGATAGATGATCGTTCTGACGTCGGCGAATTGATTACCTCGCAGTTGGATATAACGGCTTTTGTAGAACGTTGTTTAAACGAGTGGAAGCAGCTGGACTTGTATAAGCATATGGAATGGCGATTCGTGTCGGATATCCCCAACTTCCTTATCCAAACGGATGCAGCTAAGCTAGAATCTATGTTGAACAACTTGCTTTCTAATGCTTGTAAATATAGTAAGTCGGAGGGAGCAATAGTGGAATTGTATCTGGGACGTAGTGAAAAAGGTATTGTCTTTACCATTCGGGACAATGGAATCGGTATAAAGAAAAAGGATTTACCTTATGTATTTAGTAAATTCTACCGGGCAGCGGCAGACGAGGTGCAAGCCATTGATGGAACGGGGGTAGGTCTTTATCTGGTTCGCAATTATGCGGGACAACTGGGCTGGACGGTAGAGCTCGATTCGCAGTGGATGGAAGGAACCACCGTGACCATGGAGATACCGGTAAGTAGCGCCTACGTGGTGCCAAGTAACGAAGAAGTCGAAAAGGAACGTAAAAAGCTGCTGATCGTAGAGGATAATGAAGAATTGTCTTCTTTTTTACGGTTGGCTTTTGAAAATATATATGATTGTCGAACCGTCGTAGATGGACGGGCAGCAATTGAGTTAATAGATCATTCTTTTAAACCTGATATGATCGTGTCCGATGCCATTATGCCCAGAATGGACGGCGTGGAAATGGTACGGCAATTGCGAAAACGTACCGACACCGCTATTATTCCGGTCATTCTATTGACGGCTGTGCGTGACGAACAGCTTCAACGTGCGGGGATTGCGGCGGGCGTAGATGCCTTCGTCCAGAAGCCATTTGATTTGGAGTTGTTGAAGTTACAAATGCAGCAACTGCTCTTGAAAAAGACGACATTGCAAACCAAGCTGCGTATAGATGAACTGTGTGAACCGCGCGAACAACAGATTGCCGTATCACCCGACGAGCAATTGTTGAATAAAATAACACGGGTTATCGAAGATGCGATGGATGATTCCGATTTTTCGGTGCAACGGCTAGCTGATGAGGCAGGTGTAAGTGCGAAGCAGCTGTATCGAAAAATAAAACAACTCACAGGCCATACGCCGGTAACCTATATCCGGACAGTACGGATGAAAAAGGCAGCATTACTGTTGCGCCAACGGAAGTTCACTGTCGCAGAGGTGATGTATATGGTTGGGTATGCGAATGCGTCCTATTTCTCCAAATGCTTTCAGGAAGAATTTGGAACAACACCTAAAAATTATATGGACCAGCTAAATGGGGGTTCTGCTTAATCTGTTTATTCACAGCTTGTTATTTCTTTATTTAGGCCTTTGGACAGACGGGATGTCCGATTTGTGTTAGGCTTTGTCCGAAACGTGGTCGCTTTAATTGGTAATGCTTGTTAGGTTTGTGTTATTATTTCGCTAACATAAAATTATAAAACAAGTATTATCATGCGTAAATGTATTCTAGGTTTATTTGCCTGTTTTTTCTTCTTGGCTGTTTTTGCACAAGCTGATAAAAATGTACCTACTATCTATGTGGATAAACAGGGGGTGATGCGGTGGTCGGATACGAAGCAGGAAGCTTCTTTTTTTGGTGTAAATTATACGACGCCTTTTGCGCATGCCTACCGGGCTTTACAATATAAGGAGATAGACCACAAAGAAGCGATTGATCGCGACGTTTATCATCTTGTACGATTAGGATTCAATGCCTATCGTATCCATATTTGGGATGTAGAAATTGCGGACGGAGAAGGAAACTTGCTGGAAAACGAACACCTGGAATTATTGGATTATCTCTTGTTCAGGCTGCAGGAAAACGGTCTCCGGATACTGATAACTGCCATGACGAACTTTGGAAACGGCTATCCCGAACGAAATGTGCAGACGGGCGGGTTTTCGTATTTATACGACAAGTGTCAGATACATGCGGACCCGCAGGCTATAGCCGCACAAAAGCGGTATATCACCGGACTCCTGCGTCATGTAAACCCCTATACGGGGCTTGCCTATCAGAATAATCCCTATGTAGTGGGCTTTGAAATTAATAACGAACCTTGCCATACCGGCGAGGTGGGTACTACGGAGCACTATATCCGTGAAATGCTGGCTGCGATGAAGAAAGCAGGGAATAAGAAACCGGTTTTTTACAATGTGAGCCACAACATGGAACATGTATCAGCCTACTTTAAAGCGGATGTGCAGGGAACAACCTATCAATGGTATCCTATCGGATTAGTCGCGGGGAAGGAGCGAAAAGGTAATTTCCTTCCCTATGTGGCTCGTTATGATATTCCGTTTGCAAATGAAAAAGGCTTTACCAATAAAGCCAAAGCAGTGTATGAATATGATCCGGCGGATATCGTATATAGCTATATACATCCTGCAATGAGCCGCACATTCCGCGCGAACGGTTTCCAGTGGATAACGCAATTTGCGTACGATCCGCTGGATATGGCAGCATACAATACCGAATACCAAACCCACTATCTGAACCTAGCCTATACGCCAGCGAAAGCGATCAGTATGATGATCGCGGCTGAAACAGCCTATAGAATCCCACGAAATCAGTCTTTCCCAGCTTATCCGCAAGATACGCTGTATGGAGATTTTATGGTGAGCTATGAACAGGATCTCGCAGTAATGAATGTGGATACCGCTTTTTATTATACCAATAATACGGATGTATGGCCGAAAAGCGCGAAAGCATTACGAAAAATAGCCGGACACGGGAGCTCGCCAGTAGTAGCTTACAGTGGCTCGGGTACCTATTTTTTGGATAAATTGCAGGATGGCGTGTGGCGTCTGGAGGTCATGCCTGATGCGGAGACAGTGAACGATCCCTTTGCGAAGCCGTCTTTATCCCGGGAGGTGGTACAGATTCTTTGGTCGGAAAACAACATGGAAATTCGCTTGCCAGATCTAGGAGAGGATTTTTCCTGGAAGCAATTAGCACCCGAAACTTCGTCACGCGGACAGGCGGATCGAACAGTGATGACGGTGAAACCGGGGGTTTATATACTCGGTCGGAAAGACCAACCGGCATGGGCAGAATGGAACAGCTCGACGGTATGGAACCGTTATCCATTAGGGCATTTTGTGGCGCCAGCGGCATCCGTACAGCAGTCGCCCACGGTCGTACATACCCCTGCTGGTTATCACGAACGTGGTCAGGATCTAGCTATTTCCCTCCAGGTCGTATCGGCTGTGGCACCTGACTCGGTGATTGTTCAAACGGATGAAATATCATTTTGGCGAGATGACAATACGTATATAAAGCTGGAAAATAAAGAAGGATATCGGTATGTCGGCCGTCTTCCCCAATCTATGCTTCGCGGGGATAGGATCCGTTATACGGCGACTGTATATGTGGATGGCAAAAAATACACCTTTCCGCAGGGAACATCGGGTGCACCCTTGGATTGGGACACGGCTATAGACAGGTATTGGACGACAGAGATTGTTGACCGCGCGACGCCTATTGTCCTTGCGGAATCATTGTCTGCGCAGCCGGCGTGGGAAACTTATGCCATTCCCGAAACAGCCTATAGCCAAGTACGGAAAATACAAAAAGATCCGATGGCGGTACCGATGTGGTCTTATGCGTTTTCCAGACACGATAACGAGACGAAATTTTTCTGGTTGAAAGATATCAAACAGGTTGTCGCCGAGCGGAAGTACAAGATCGATGAGGTGAAGAACTTGATGATAGCGGTGGGGAATCAATCGTTTAGCGGGAAGATACAAATAGGATTCGTATCCAACATGGGCTATACCTATGCGGAAACGGTAGAGCTGGAGAAGGATGCGCAACAGACACTTCGTGTTCCTTTGGAGGAACTATCGCTGGTGCCGACCGCCTTGTTACCGGCACCCTACCCGACCTTTTTGGAACGTTATTTTGTGCCGGTGACACCAATACCGTTTGTTGTCGGGGATAGCGAGAAATTGATCATTTCGACGGATGGTGCCGTAGATCAACAGGCCGTCATCACGATCGGAGCGGTCTGGATGGAGTAGTATAAATCTAATTATATAATATACAGTAAGATGAGGTTTTTTAATAAGAGAATTGGCGTTGCCTGCTTGTCTTTGGTTTGCGGTACGGGGGCTGTGATGCTTTCTGGATTGGCATATGCCGGCACACAGGAAAAGACGGTATTTCGTTTCCAGCAGCTTGCCCATGGCGTGGTGCGGAATCAGAACGGGGTACCTTTACAAGGCGTATCGGTGCGGGTGGTTGGTACAAATGTGGGGACATTGACCGCAGAAGATGGAACCTATAGCATATCCCTGCCGGAAGGGGCGAAACAACTTGCGTTTACTTTCCTTGGACATAAGGAACAAACGTTGACAGTAACGGGGAACGTATTGGATGTTTTCCTGACGGAAGCGGGAAATGTCCTGGAAGAGCTCGTGGTGGTGGGATATGGTAGTATGACCAAGAAGGATTTGACGGGATCGGTGAGTACCGTAAATAGCAAAGATTTTAATGCGGGACTGGTGGGATCGCCCGAACAGCTGATCAATGGAAAATCGGCTGGGGTACAGGTGATGTCGAACAGCGGTTCGCCGAGTGCGGGAAGTACGATCCGTATCCGTGGAGGGGCTTCGCTGAGCGCAAGTAATGATCCGCTTATCGTACTGGATGGTGTACCCTTAGAGGCCGGAGGTATCAGTGGTAACAGTGGTAATTTTCTGAGCCTTATTAACCCCAACGATATCGAGAGCATGACGATTCTGAAAGATGCTTCTGCGACGGCTATTTATGGTTCGCGGGCGTCCAACGGCGTGTTGTTGATTACTACAAAAAAGGGCACAGGCGATCAGCTTCGCTTTTCGGTATCCTCTGTTTTGTCTGCCCAACAGCCTTGGGGAGTAGCGGATATGCTGGGTACGGACGAGTTTCGGGCATTGATCGATTCGAAAGGTAACGATAAACAAAAAGCACTGGTTGGTGAGGCTGATACGGATTGGCTTCAGGAAGTATTCCAGACAGCGTGGGGAACGGATGATAACCTGAGTGCTACGGGTAAGATTGCTGGGCGTGTGCCTTTTAGGGCATCGGCAGGGTACTATAACCAGCAAGGAACATTGCTGACAGATAGAGCGGAACGGGTCACCGGATCGCTTGTATTGAACCCTTCGTTTTTGGAGGATCACCTCAAGGTAACGGCGAATCTGAAAGGATCCCGCAATAATAACCGATTTGCCAATACGGACGCAATCTGGACGGCAGTGGCTTTTAATCCTACACAGCCTATATATTCGGGCGACGAGGCGTATGGAGGTTATTATGAAAGTCTGGACAATGCAGGTCTTCCAGCAACCGGAGCAAACCTCAATCCACTTGGCTTGTTGCATCAGGAGAAACATCGGAGCCATGTGAACCGTTTAATCGGAAACTTGGACATGGACTATAAGTTTCATTTTTTACCGGAATTGAAAGCGCATGTGACCCTCGGCTACGATTATGCGAAAGGGGAAGGTTACAATCATATACCGGCAACAGCAGCGAATAGTTTTTTAATTGGCGGAGCCTACGATACCTACGAAGAAACCTTAAAAAACCGGCTGTTTACCGGTTACCTTAATTATAATAAAGAGTTGCCGGATTTAAAAAGTAATCTGGAAGTGACGGTGGGGCACGACTACCAATATTGGAGCGCTACCCGTCCGCCGATTACGTATTACAATGATCGGGAGGAGATCCGTTCAACGGCTATAGCGAGAGATCAAAGGCATACGTTGATGTCGATTTATGGGAGGTTGAATTACAACTACGATAGTCGTTATTTATTGACAGCGACGGTAAGGCGTGACGGAACGTCTCGCTTCAGTCCGGAAAATCGATGGGGAACATTTCCTTCGTTGGCACTGGCTTGGCGGCTTTCGGAAGAACAATTCCTAAAGGAAGCCTCTTTTCTCGACGATCTAAAACTGCGGGCGAGCTACGGGGTGACGGGCCAACAGGAAGGTATCGGGAACTATGGCTATCTGCCAATTTATAACCAAGGGACGCCGTACGCGCAATACCGTTTCGGAAACCAATACCACTTGGTTTACCGGCCTTCGGTGTATGTACGGGATTTACGCTGGGAAACGACGAAGGCGTTTAATTATGGTCTGGATTTCGCCCTGTTCCAAAACCGTATATCGGGAGCTGTCGATTATTATACACGTAAAACGCATGATTTATTAGCCAATGTGGCGGTGCCGGCTGGAACCAATTTTGATCAGATGGCGACAACCAATGTGGGGAATATTGAAAGCCGTGGTTTTGAATTCCAATTGAATACGGTGCCTATCGATCGGGAAGATCTGCGTTGGGAGGTAAACCTGAATGCTACCAGTCAACACATGAAGGTGACGAACATCACGATGGTACCCGACGCTTCATCGGTAGGGACGTATGCCGGACCCGAAGTGAATGAGCGTGGTATACAAATCTTGACACCCGGTTATGAACCGTATATGTTTTATGTATACAAGCAAATGTATGATGAGACGGGAAAACCGCTGGAAGGGGTATATGCCGATCTGAATGGAGACGGCGGTATAAACGAAAGCGATCTCTATCGCTATCAGTCTCCCGCAGCAAAGTGGATGTTTGGATTCAACACACAAGTGTCTTACAAAAAATGGTCGGCGTCTACGACATTAAGGGCACATGTAGGCAATTATGTGTATAATAATACCAAAATGAACCTGAGCGCCTGGGAAACGCTACAGTATGTGGATCCGGCACTCAACAACTTACACGGGGATTATCTCCATACCGGTTTTCAGGCCAGACAGTATTTTTCGGATTACTACGTAGAGAATGGTTCGTTTCTGCGTATGGAAAATATTTCGTTGGGTTATAATGTGGGACGTGTAGGTCGTGTGTCGAATCTACGGCTCGGCGCGATTGTGCAAAATGTGTTTGTCATCAGCAAATACACGGGAATAGATCCCGAGGTCCCCAACGGTTTTGATAGCTCGTTCTATCCGCGCTCCCGGACGTATTCTTTAAGTATAAACGTAGACTTTTAATGATGAAGACAAACCTAATATTATTGTTGACCGGAATGATGTGTTTCATCGTTCTGCTCATATCCTGTACGAAAGATCTGGATCAGTTTCCCTCGGTGGAGACGACGTCTGAACAAGTGTATACCTCGGTGGAAGGCTATCAATCAGTTTTGGCAAAGTTGTACGCTTCTTTCGCGGTGGCGGGAAACGGCCGCGGTGATGATGACCCGGATATGGCGGGTACAACGGCTTCCTGGGGTTATTTGCGGGTATACTTCAACCTACAGGAAATTCCCACAGACGAAATTATATATACCTGGACGGGAGGCGATAACCTCGTGGATATACAGTTTATGAATTGGGGGGCTTCGGATACATGGGTGAATGCCATGTATTACCGTATTTACTATACCATTGCGATATGTAACGAGTTCTTGCGTAATGTGACGGACGAAAAGCTGGCTGCTTTTGCAGAGGCGGATCAAGTGGCTATTCGGGAGTTTGCTGCAGAGGCACGTTTTTTACGTGCGTTGGCGTATAGCCACGCGATGGATTTATACGGGAATGTGCCTTTTGTGACGGAGCAGGATGTGGTCGGCGCCTTTTTCCCGCCACGTATAACACGTGCGGAATTATTCCGCTACCTAGAAGGTGAACTAAGCGAAATAGCGGAACTCTTGCCAGAAGGACCTCAGCACGCGTATGGACGGGTGAACCGCGAGGCGGTTTGGGCATTACTCGCAAAGAATTATTTAAATGCGCAGGTATATACAGGTGAAGCACGTTATAGGGATTGCATTGACTATTGCCAAAAAATAATAGATGCAGGGTACACGCTGCAGGAAGATTATAAGAAGCTGTTCAATGCCGATAATGATCAGCGGACAGAGGAGATTATATTTGCTATTCAAGCGGATGTTGCCCATACAAGTACTTGGGGAGCGACGACCTATTTGGTGAATGGGCCTATTGTGGGCAGCATGAAAGCGGAAGATTATGGTGTGCTGTCAGGGTGGAACAGTTTCCGGACACTGCGGGAGTTTGTCGGGATTTTTAATACGGCAGATAGGCGCGGCGACTTCTGGACGGATGGTCAAACCTTGAATATCGATGACCCTTCATCGTCTAGCCAAGGATACAGTATGGTGAAATTTACCAATCTGAAAGATGACGGGACGTTTGTAACAGATGAAGGAATGGTTAGCACAGATTTTCCGATGATCCGTTTGGCAGACGTGTATTTGATGTATGCCGAATCGGTTGTCCGCGGTGGTGGTGGAGACCTGCAGCAGGCATTAGATCTGGTGAATCAGATCCGACACCGGGCATTTGGAGGAGACGATGGTAAAGTTTCCACAGCACAGTTGACCCTGGATTTTATGTTGGAGGAAAGAGGACGGGAATTGTTCTGGGAGGCAACCCGCCGAACAGACTTAATACGCTTCGGTCGGTTTACAGGAGGTAACTACCTGTGGCAGTGGAAAGGAGGCGTAGTCGATGGCCGGGTAACGGATGCCAAGTTTAACTTGTATCCTATTCCGGTTACGGATATGGCAGCAAACCCAAATTTGATTCAAAATACGGGATATTAGCATAATAATCAATTAGAAAACCATGAAACGATTATATTACTATGTGGTGGTTGGCTTCCTACTGCTGTTGCTCGCCGCCTGTGAAAAAGAAGGAGGCACGCCTACCATAACTGATGTGGAGCCGGCGACATTGACAGCTTCCAAAACGGAAGTGCTGTTGGAGGCTACGACACCGAAAGCGGTGGCGTTACAACTGATGTGGAACATAAACGAGCTGCAAAGCACCGAAAAAATAGCACTATCGCAAATGAAGACGATGGTCCAATTTTCAACCAACGCATCGTTTGCATCTGTCGGCCGATCGGTCGATGTAGTAAGTGCTTCACTGAGCTATACTCACCAGCAGCTTAATAGTATGGTACTGGCCTTGGGCTTTTTGCCGTCGGAGCAGCAGCCGATATATGCGCGTGTAGTCTGCCGGTTGGCACCAAATGTGGAACCGATGTATAGCAATGTGTTGGAGTTGGCGGTGACTGCATTTGAACCGGTGGAGGATGGCGACTACCTCTTTATGGTCAATGGTGATTTCTCTGCATTTCCATGGAAACTTTGTGCGCGGTTGGAAGATGGCATATATGATGGTTTTGTGCAGGTAGACCAATGGTATAATTTTTACTTAGCGAACGAAGCAAGTGCAGATGCGAGTACGATTTACGGATCTTATCCGGTGGACGGGAATCAATATGTATTGTATGCCGGCGATGATCGTTGGAATTGCTGGACGAATAACGGCGGATATCTTTATCTCCGGGCGGATGTCAATGCAATGGCGTGGAGCGAAACGGTCGTTCGAAGCTTATCGGTTACAGGCGACTTCAACGGATGGAATGCTGCTTCTAACCCCATGGTGTATGATCAGGAGCAACAAGTTTGGACCGCAACCATTACGACGACTGCACCGGAACAATGGGGGATGAAAATACTGATCAACGAGAGTTGGAGTTGGTTTTTTGGAGGATCGGAAACAGAAGGAGTATGTAACCTCTACACGGCAGATGCAGATGGTTTTGCTTATGAACAGGTGGGTACCTATCGGTTGATTCTCGATTTGCGGGATCCTAAGGCATTCCGTTATAGTGTTGAACCTTTATAATCTATATAAGATATGAAAGTATATATAAAGAAATTGTCCTGGTTATGGATGTGTATAGGTATTTTTGGATTGGGAAGCTGCAAGAACGATAATGTAGCTCCGGCGGTCCCAGATGAAGATAACTTTGCGAAGGGTGCTGACATCAGTTGGATAACCGAAATGGAGGCGGCTGGCGTATCGTTCTATAATCAGGCGGGTATGGCAACAGATGGTCTAAAACTGCTGCGCGCGTTAGGTATGAACGCGGTGCGGCTGCGCGTATGGGTAGACCCGACGAACGGCTGGTGCAACAAGGAGGATGTATTGGTAAAAGCCTATCGGGCACATCATCTGGGCATGCGTATTATGGTCGATTTCCATTACAGCGATCATTGGGCAGACCCCGGACAGCAAAACAAGCCGGCTGCCTGGGAATCGTTATCTTTGGATGAGTTGAAGGCCGCCGTGGCAGAACATACGAAGGAAGTTTTGCAGTTGTTAAAGGACAACAACATAACAGCGGAATGGGTGCAGGTCGGTAACGAAACTGGGAACGGCATGCTGTGGGAAGATGGAAAGGCCTCGGAAAGTATGGCAAATTATGCAGCCCTGAATAATGCGGGATACGACGCGGTGAAGGCTGTTTTTCCAGAAGCCAAAGTCATTGTGCACGTGCATAATGGCTATGATAACAGCTTGTTTCGTTGGTTGTTCGACGGTTTGACGTCTAACGGTGGTAAATGGGATGTGATCGGCATGTCGCTCTACCCGGATAAGGATAATTGGCAGGAGCGTACGCAACAATGTGTCCAGAATATGGAGGATATGATTGCCCGTTATGAGACGAAGGTGATGATCTGTGAGGTGGGGATGAGTTGGGATGAAGAGGATGCCGCGGTTGCATTCCTGACTGAGCTAATGGATAGAAGCCGGCAGTTTCCGACGGGCCAGGTGCTGGGTGTGTTCTATTGGGAACCTTTATCGTATGGTGGCTGGAACGGCTATACGTTGGGCGCGATGGATGATAGTGGTCGGCCAACGAAAGTGTGGGAGGCCTTTAAGTAAAAAGTAAGATCTTTTTTTGAATAGTTTTATGATGATACGTGTTTTTTTATGTTGTTTGCTTTTTTGTCCTTCCTTGTTAACTGCACAGGAGCTGCGGCAGTCATTTTTGCTGGAAAAAGATTGGCGGTTTAGTCAAGGGGATGTGGATAAAGCAGCATCAACCACCTTCGATGATAGCGGATGGGATCAGGTAACGGTACCGCATGACTGGGCTATTTACGGTCCGTTTGATCGGGTACATGATTTGCAGGAGGTAGCTGTGACGCAGAATGGAGAAAAAGTGGCCACCGTCAAAACGGGACGCACGGGAGGATTGCCTTATGTTGGCGTAGGGTGGTACAGAAATACCTTTGACGTAGACGCTTTTGAAAAATCGCAAAAACGCGTGGTGCTGAAGTTTGATGGTGCAATGAGTGAAGCACGTGTGTATGTGAACGGACAGGAAGTGTGTTTTTGGCCGTATGGCTATAATGCGTTTCATTGCGATGTGACGGATTTTATTAACCCTTCGGGGAAGGATAACCTGGTGGCTGTGCGGTTGGAAAATAGGCCGCAATCCTCGCGCTGGTATCCGGGGGCTGGTCTTTATCGGAATGTGCATGTTATTGTAACGGATCAGGTGCATGTCCCGGTGTGGGGAACTTTTGTAACCACACCCTTTGTTTCGGATACGTTGGCCTCTGTGCGGCTGGAGACAAATATAGAGCATGCGGATGGCAAGGTGGTTCGGGTCACCACCGATATTATTGACGGAGAGGGAAAGGTGGTGTCGTCTAAAGATAATGCGCAAAAGATAAACTATGGGCAACCTTTTGTGCAGCACTTGGAAGTGTTGGATCCCAACCTGTGGAGTCCGGAGAGCCCGGCATTGTACAAGGCAATATCGCGTATCTTTATAGACGGGAAATTGCTGGATAGCTACGAGACCCGATTTGGTATCCGGGATATCAAATTTGTCGCTGATAGAGGCTTTTTTCTGAATGGGAAACACCGTAAGTTTCAAGGAGTGTGTAACCACCACGACCTCGGGCCATTAGGTGCGGCAATCAATGTTTCTGCGCTGCGATATCAATTGGAACTATTGATGGATATGGGCTGTGATGCCATCCGAACGGCACATAACATGCCTGCTCCGGAATTGGTTGAGTTGTGTGATGAATTGGGCCTGATGATGATGATCGAACCGTTTGACGAATGGGAGATCGCGAAGTGCCTCAACGGCTACCACCGGTTCTTCGAGGATTGGGCCGAAAGGGATATGGTGAATATGATTCGCCATTTCCGTAATAATCCATCGGTCGTAATGTGGAGTATTGGCAACGAGGTACCCACACAATGTAGCCCGGAGGGATATAAGGTCGCTCGTTTCCTGCAGGATATCTGCCATCGGGAAGATCCCACCCGTCCGGTGACTTGTGGGATGGATCAAGTAAGCTGTGTGCTGGAAAATGGTTTTGCGAGCATGCTCGATATTCCAGGATTTAATTACCGGGTGCACCGCTATGGGGAGGCTTATGCAAAGCTACCCCAAAATCTGCTGTTGGGAGCAGAAACCACGTCGACGGTAAGCTCACGCGGAGTTTATAAATTTCCAGTGGAGAAAAAAGCGGAGGCGGTGTATGCTGATCATCAGTCTTCTTCTTACGATCTGGAACACTGTTCTTGGTCGAATTTACCGGATGAAGATCTAGCTATGGCGGACGACCATGCTTGGTCGCTCGGGCAATTTGTATGGACGGGGTTTGATTACTTGGGGGAACCCTCTCCTTATGATACGGATGCTTGGCCAAACCATAGTTCGATGTTTGGTATTATCGATTTGGCAAGTATTCCCAAGGATCGCTATTATCTTTATAGAAGTGTTTGGAACAAACAATCGAAAACCTTACATGTGTTGCCACATTGGACATGGGCGGAACGCGTGGGGGAGGTGACGCCTGTGTTTGTGTATACCAACTATCCGAGTGCGGAGCTATTTATCAATGGAAAAAGCCAAGGTGTGCGCCGGAAAACGGAGGAGACGGTGCAACATCGCTACCGGTTGATGTGGACAGATGTAGTATATGAACCGGGCGAGCTGAAAGTGGTAGCCTATGATGATAACGGAAAGCTCGCGGAGGAGAAGATCGTCCGGACCGCGGGTAAGCCTCATCAAATTGTGTTGGAGACACCGCATAAGATCATTGCGGCAGATGGAAAATCATTGGCCTATGTACGCGTAAAGGTGTTGGATAAGGAGGGTAACTTATGCCCGGACGAGGATGCGCTGGTACGTTTTTCGGTAACTGGTGCAGGCCAATACCGGGCGGCGGCAAACGGAGATCCAACCTGTCTGGATCTGTTTCATGAACCGAAAATGCACCTTTTCAACGGGCAGCTGACAGCGATTGTGCAGGCTGGAGATCGACCGGGAGATGTCCAACTGGAAGCGAAAAGCAAGGGTTTGAAAAGTGGGAAGATACGGGTGAAGGTAGAATAGCAAGAACGCCGCCTCAAAAGGGTGGCGTTCTTGCTATTTATGAAGTGCTGGATGTACAATCTTATGTTAGCGATTTCTTTTTGAATTCTGAAGGGCTCATGTCAAACTGTTTTTTGAAGCATACACTGAAGTATTTTGCATTGTTGAAACCTGTCTGATAGGCTATCTCTGCTATAGTCAGATCAGATTGCTCTAATAAATAGGCACTTCTTTTTAGTCTAATATTCAAAATAAATTCTTTGATAGACATTCCAACAATATCATGTATTTTCTGGTATAGAATGGTTCTTCCCACATTCATATCCGAAACAAAGTCATCTACTGAATACAGAGGATTGGCGATGTTCAGTTCGATAAATTTCATGGCCCGTACGAGCAGTTCTTCATCCATAGATGTGATCGTTACTTTGGCTGGATCGACCACCAAGCGTTTGCTATACATTTCCCGTAGTTCTTGCTGGTTTTTCAAGATTGCTTCGGTCTGTTGCAACAGATATTCGATATCGAAAGGCTTATCGATAAAAACGGTTGCTCCGTATTCAAGGGCCTTAATTTTATTTTGATTTTCTTCCCCAACGCCCGATATCATGACGATAGGGATATGGCTGGTCTTAAAATTTTGCCTTAAGCGACGGCATACTTCAAATCCGTTGCCATTAGGCATGATAAGATCGGTAATGATCAGCTGAGGATATATTTTTTCAGCTTTGATAATCCCTTCCATACCGTCGCTTGCCGTATAAATATTGTATTTTTGTGAAAGACGCTGTTCAAGGTAGGTACGCATAGCAGGATCATCTTCTATCAGCAGTAAACTGTTGGCTTTTCGTGCATTCTTGGTAGGGCTGTCGGGCTCTGTATCATCT